>Ga0210394_10000069_pt1 | contig 248043 bp, 259 predicted proteins | sample IncBWC12MmetaG_FD_160121 | JGI IMG/M metagenome (GOLD analysis project Ga0210394, IMG submission 160121) | Forest soil microbial communities from Barre Woods Harvard Forest LTER site, Petersham, Massachusetts, United States - Inc-BW-C-12-M | ecosystem: Environmental > Terrestrial > Soil >... | reverse complement strand
TGCTGTAGGTACCAGCTCCAGCAGCACTTACAGCGCCGGGGTTGAGGCTACCATCTGCATTATGGGCCACGGCCAAAAAGCCATTGAGGATGTCACCCCAGGTACCATCGTCTTTGCCGGGAATTGGCAGCCGTTGCGCAACCATTACGCTACTACTCCAGCAACAAGCCGCGCGGCTCGAATATTTGCGCTGACTTGACGTTGCAGCGTCAGCTCACAGTGTGCTGACCGACTATTGAGTGTGTCAGAGCATAGGAGGTAGGTGATAGGATCAGTCATCATAGTAGTCATAGTTTGCAACGCTGTCGAGTTGATAAGCTCCCATATAGTCCTTATGCTACCAATAGTACATGATAGTGATTCAAAATACCAAACGGTTTGAGTGCGACATTTCAAAGCTGTCGTTTTCAAAGATGTAGCGAATACGTTGCAACATAAACCAAGCGGTCTTTTGGGTGATACCAAGATATTTACTAAGTTGCATTGATGAAATACCTTTTTTGTAGCTACCGCACAGATAAAGCGCCAAGAACCATTTTTGGAGCGGTACAGGGCTAGCCTCGAAGATACTACGGGTACGAACAGTGAAAGTGTTGCGACAGCTGGCGCACTTTATGCGACCATTGGCTAGTTTATATGTTTTTACGTCAATCTTGCCGCACTTTGGGCAAGTTACACCGTCGGCCCAACGGTTCTGCAAGAGAAATGTCTGGCATTGTTCTTCGGTCCCAAACTTTTGATAGAATTGGATGAGATTGAGTCTTTCCATAGCTTTATACTATCAGAGGTAATTGGTAACATCAAGTATATAATTACTACATATTGTGTTAAAATAGGTACAATGAACTACGCACCGCTAGAATTTAAGGCTACGTTAGACCAAACCGAGGCTATAGCAACTACGCTAGAGGCTCAAGGTGTGACTACTGAGCTAGTAGAAAATTCGCTCCGCGAACCAATTGCTGTGGTTGCACGAGGAGGGCTTGATGTCTATGGCATGGTCGGGTCGGTACCACTCAATGCGTTAGCAATGTCTCGTGAGACTACGGCCAATCATAAGTTGGACTATGCGAAAGAAATTATCCCGATTAACGCATCAACTATGCGACCTGCGCCACTCGTATATCCATCAAGCATACTCCGTTTACTGGACGGCGTCGTGCAGAGTTCGCTAGATCGTGATGATGTACTAGCCTCAGGGTTAAATGGAACCCGCCTCACAGCCGACAAGCCAACGCCACTCGAACAAAGAGAATTCCACATAGACTTTCTACGCCTTAACAGAAACCGACTCGTGCGAGGCCTGAACGTCCATGCCACCGATGCCGGTAGCTTATCGGTGGAGCTTGGCATACTGCGCTCGTTTGCGGATGTCCGTAGTTTTAGAGGGACGCAAGAAGACAGCCAAATAATCATCCAACGCTACCGCGACCAGGCTAGTCCGCTAGCAACCGTAGACCTAGAAGCCGGCGACGTACTCATTTTTCAGGGTGACAGCGATGAGAACAGAAACATGCTGCCTATTGCCCACAGTTTTGCCGTGAAGTCTAATAGTCGCTCTTCACAGCTATTCATCCCCGATGCTGGCCCTGCACACGAAACACAAACCGCCAGAAACGACATAATCGCCCGATACTGCCTCGAAAGCGCTGGCTACCAGCTCGGCGACACAGCCTAAGTATTACTCTGTTGGCGTTTGTGGAGCAGCAACGTCAATCTGCGGCGCTGGTGTTGGCAATGGTGGCGGTACGGGTTGGCTTAGAATGTTCGTAACTAGTTGATCGATCTGATCGTTGAGCATGTTTGCCTTTACAACATAGCCTTCTATGCCAAGGGTACGCAAGTTCGATGGCGCTTCAGTTTCGTTGAGGTTCGAAATAACCAACACTTTTATTTGCTTGCCCCAGTCGCTACCACGCATAGTTTCTAACACCTGGCCGCCAGAGATATCCGGAATCATCAGATCCAGCAGTACCAAATCAGGGATTTCTTTCTGTATGAAGTACAAGCCAGTAATACCATTGTAGCCAATAAAACAGGTGTGGCCAATCAGCTCCAGCCGTGTCTTGTAGATTTCTGCCAGCGCTTCGTTGTCTTCAACGATAACGATTTTTTTGCCGGATGCAAAGTTATCCATATATTTGTATTCTAGCATGGCTCCAAACATCGGGAGCAACATTACCTTTTCCTCATCGGCACGAAAAATCTTTCTAAATCAGGGGCTGCACGATATCATAGAGCCCTATGCAGTACACACTCGCGATTGCTGGCGGCACCTTTGACCATTTTCACGCAGGGCACGAAGCCTTTTTACGGACAATATTGTTTAGAAGCGACCAACTTTTGCTGGGCATCACCAGTGACCGCTATGTTCAAAGCCAGCAAACAAAGACCGGATTGGTTCAATCATATGCCATGCGAAAAAAACAGGTAGAAGCATTTTTAGCTCAGGAAAAGGCGCTGGCACGAGTGACAATAGAACCAATTGATGATCTTTTTTATCCCGATACATGGTCCAACTTACCCATAGAAGCAATTATGGTAACCAACGATTCAAAAAAAGGTGCCGAAACCATCAACGCAGCCCGTGCAATACACAAACTGCCACCGCTTAAAATGGTTATTGTGCCTGTTATAACGGATAAAGTTGGTCAGAAAATCTCATCTTCGGCAATTCGCAGTGGCCATATAAACACCAAGGGTGAACCGTACATGTCTGAATCGCTCACCACAAAAGATTTATCGCTTCCCGGTGCTCAACGGCATTGGTTTCAGGAGCCATTTGGTGAACTACTAACTACCGTTTCGGCGCTACAAAAAGAAAATCCGGAGCATCTGGTTTCGGTGGGAGACGTCGTGACCCAAACCTGCAATCAGTTAGGTCTTGGCCAGAAACTTTCGGTGATAGATTATGTTGTGCAACGCAAAAAAACACATCATCGAGTGGAAGACTTAGGCTTTACGGGCAACGAAACAATCCTGCACGCTCATAACCCAGCCGGAAAATTACATCATTCATTGTTTACTGCCGTCTTGGAGGCGATTGACCTATTAGCACAACCCATGCAAATCGTGCTTGTCATCGACGGCGAAGAGGATCTGGCCGTCATACCTTTGGTGCTGGCACTGCCGTTAGGCTACATGGTCGTCTATGGCCAGCCTAAGAAGGGTGTTATCCGCCTAGAAATTACCCCAGAAGCCAAAGACAAGGCCCGCAGACTACTGGAAAAATTTATAGAAATCTAAGCCTTAGAGCCCTCTTTGTTACCACCATAAGCCGTGGAGCCATAGCCGTTCGTGAAGACCGTCGAATGGAGTGATTTACCTGTTAGTAGCTTAATAATTGTGCTAAAGCCAAAAACTGAGGCAATGGCTAATCCGGACATGCCGAGGAACTCCTTGCGTGTCACCTCTTTTTTCATAATCTGCCCTATTTGTTGATTCATTTCGTGTCCTGTTTTTCTTATTTTGACTCTAAGCACTAGTGTAATTCGGTAGCATACACTTGTCAATAGACTCGTCACCTCTGTTGTTACGCGTCATTACACAATATCCCGACAGTATTTACCTGACCGTAGCTTGGCTGGCGTCAACGTACGAAATCACTCACATAGGGGCGCGACTGGATGCCGCCCGGCACTTTCTGGGCCGGCGAAAGTATTGATTGAGGTGCAGCTGCTACTACAGAAGACAGTGAAGGAGCAAGCGGCACCACCGGCTTGAGCTGACGAGCAATTTCGGCTCGTTTAGCTTGCGACTCTGTATCACGCTCAAGCAAGCTCATAGCCACTCGTTCCGGCGCCTTCACACGGTTAATATACCAGACAATGCCAATGCCCACCTGATACATCAGAATGATCGGTACTACAACAAGCATCTGGTCTATCAAGCTTGGCGTGGGATTCATAATAAAGCCCACCACAAAAGCCAGAGCAGTGACGTGACGCTCGTAATGAAACAGCCTGCTCGGCTTGAGTGGCTTGATACGATTAATAAAAATCATGATGAGCGGCAATTGAAACATCAGCGCCGACCCAAACATATATGCCATGACGAAAGATAAGTAAGACTGGATTGTTAACAATGCCTGAATCTGCGAACTGCCACTAAACTGATGAAGCAAAAAATGAAGCGCCGCCGGCAAGCCAATAAAATAGCCAAAAGCAATACCGCCAATGGCAACAACCCCGGAAGCAGCACTACCAACAAAGATAAAGCGCGCAGTCGTATCACGCATGAGCGGCTGAATGAAGCGCAATAAGTGAAAGACGATGAACGGAAGGCTGGCAGCAATACCAACGTACAAGCAGACAGAAAAAATAAAATTAATCCCGCCAAGTGGCGAGGTATAAATAAAGTGCTGGCCATGACTTGGCCGCAATAACAGAGTCATAAGGCTCTTCTCTAGTCCATAGGCAACGGCACTCCCGGCTGCAACACAAACGGCGACATAAAACAGTCGCCGTCTGAGCTCATAAAAGTGTTCTATGAGGGGGAGTTTTGCTTTCGCCGGACTACTTTTGACTAGTGTCTTGGCTACTTGATTCTTTCTTCGTTTCCTCATCACCGCTTAAACCCTTGCGTAATTCACGTGCCGACGTACCTAAACTCTTGCTTAGTTCGGGCAACTTCTTTGCACCAAACAGGAGTAGGACGACCGCAAGAATAATGAGCAAATCTGGAGTTGAAAGATCCAAGAATGCAAATACTGGTGCTGCCATAGTGTTACCTCACTTTTTTATTGCTACTACTGGCTAACTTCATGATATCATAAGCGTAGTAGTTGTAAAGTATCAAACGAAATATATGAAGAATCTCCTCCTTGCAAGCACTTACGGATCAGGCCCCTACGGCTCTTGTACCTATAATACCCAGTGCACGACAAGTGCTACGGGTGCGACAACTGGAGCCACTAGTGCGGCAGGTGGTAACACGGCACTATCCGACACCGGCCTTACGGTCGCGGTTATTGCGACACTCGCCGCAGTCATACTTCTAGTCTCGCTCGTTGTGCGTATCTGGAAACGACCCGCCAAGACGACTCCTGAGAACAAAGGGTAGCTTTTGGCTCTTTGCTAATTGCTCAGAAAAAGCTGATTTGAACTGTGGTTGAGGTATACAAGTAGCGTAATGCTCAAAAGAAACAGTCCGAGTAAAATCCAGAATTTTGTTTTGTCGGTCATAATTGTTATGTATTACCCTCCAGCTCTGCGACAACGACTAGGCGATCTTTGGGCAGCCAGAGTGGCGTACACGTAAAAATAGTAAGTCGTGCATCGGTCGTGTTATCTTCAATTGCTGTATCGTTCGGCGGCACCTCATTAATAGACGTAACTTTGTAGGTAAACGACTTATTGTTCCAGACTACGCCAATCTCGTTGCCGATTTGCACCTTATTGAGATAATACAATACTCCCTTCGGCTGCGTATAGGTAAAGCGGTGACCAATGAGGATGGTATTACCACCTTTATCTGGCGTGCTGCCGTTTGGCCAACGCCATATACCTTTGGCAAGGATAGAATATGTGTCCCTAACTGGCCCATCTAAAATAGGTTGATCAAGCAGCATTGCAGGAATAATCACGTGATTTGGTTGTGGCGTGACTGGCTTGGCGGCTTTTGCTGCCGGCTTTGGCTCGGCTGGCGCATGAATCGCCGCTGTTAATTGACGTTGTTTTGTGCCGCCACGATTTTCCCACCAGAAGGTCGCAACCGGCAAGAATGGTGCCAGGATAATATAGCCATTTATAAGAACTATTAGGACTAGCAGCCCATTGTTAACTCGTGATAGTTTCATCCACTTCATCATAGCAAAGTACTGAAGCTTGTTGCTTTTCGGTAAAAACCGCCGGGCGCGACAAAAACAGTGTTATAATCGCAACAAAGCGATGGAAGAAGTGGGAAACAAACAGGTCAAAAAGTCATGGCTCAGTGCAGAGCACGTGCAATTAGTCACCGACTATCCTGACGTTGATGAATCAAACAAAGAATCAGAGAAAATAGCGACAGAGTTACCTCAGGTCGAACAGCTCAGCGAAATGGCGGTACATGAAACACCCGATCCAGCAGAGTCGCCTAACACAGAAAACTCTACGCATCATTTCAAAAAACGAGGCCTAGCCGTAGCCTTGGTAGCACTTGTACTGGTAATTGGCATGGGAGTTGGCGGCGGTTTATACGCCAAAAATCACTCCGTAGAACTAGTAAAAATTGCTAACCTAGCAGCGACGCGGAATGTTTACGACCCAACCTTCCAAAAACAGCTTACCCTAGCAGCGGCAGCCTACCGGCTTACTATCCAAGACGCGAGCGGTGCAAAAAAACAGTTTAGCCTAGCCGATATGGGTATTTCTCCCGATGTGCAAGCAACCCTCAGCGATGCGCACAGCCAGCACAAGATGCTGCCGTGGCGTACCGTGACACTGCCACTTAAATTCCACAGCGATACAGCAAAGTTAGCCGCCTTTATTGCCACTAACGCCGTTCAAACCAAGCAACCAGCACAAGATGCGGGCTTGTCTATTAGTGGTGGGGTCAGCGTTTTAACACCTGAACACGCTGGACAAGGCTTTAGTCTAGCCGATGCAACACATACGATTATGCAAGCCGCTAGCACTTTGCAATCGACGCCGTTCAAATTATCACCCAGCGCTATCAAACCGCAGATTGTGTCCGCCGACTTGCAAGCAAAAAAACAGCTGGTTGATAAAGCACTGCAACAAACGGTGACACTTTCCATAAATAACAGCAACGACACAGTGTCGGCTGCCGATATTGGCAACTGGATTGATCTGACACCAGTTCCAAAGGCAAAAACAGTCGATGTCACCGTCGATAGCGGCAAGATAGCAGCATATATCGATAGCCTGGTAGAGCCCTTGGTGCAAACGCCCAGCGATCAAGTTGTCCAGACGGCTGCCGATGGCTCCACGACAGTGTTAATCCCCGGACATGGCGGCATACAAGTTACCTCAGAAAACAGTGTTGCCGCTAATATTGCCAACAAACTACTGGCTGGCACGGGCATCAGCACTACCTTGCCCCTGAGTTATTCTTCGTACAGAACTATCAGCACCGGCACCTACCCCAAGTGGTTGCTGGTCGACACCAACAACAAACGGATGTACGCCTATGAAAACACAAACCTGGTGCGCACGTTCTTGGTTTCGGCTGGCGCTCCAGCAACGCCAACCGTCACCGGCCAATATGCCATCTATGCCAAATACCTCAGCCAAAATATGAGTGGTAACAACGCCGATGGCAGCCGCTATTTTCAGCCGAATGTGCAGTGGATTAACTATTTTTACAAAGATTACGCCGTTCACGGCAACTACTGGCGACCAACCAGCTACTTTGGCAACATCAATAGTTCACATGGTTGTGTAGGCATTGTAAACAGTGATGCCGAATGGGTCTACGACTGGGCACCAATTGGCACCCCCGTTATTATTCACGACTAATGCCCCTAATTTGCTATAGTTTGTTATTATGAGCACGATGAAACAATTCAAAAAATTAAAGAATCTGCGTACACCCTCACGGCGAGACCTGGTTATGCTAGCCATCGGTGCCCTGGTTGTCCTTGGCGGCTTCGGCATAGCCAAGCTTATCCACGATGCCCAAGTACCGCTCAAATCTGAGGCGTCCGGTATTACTATTCCTTGGATTCCAGCAACCGTTAAACGCTGGCAAGACCCCATCGATGACATGGCCAAAAAATACAATGTCGACCCAAACATGATTGCCATTATTATGACACTCGAATCCGGCGGCTACTCCAAAGCCAACAGTGGTGAAGCCGAAGGTTTGATGCAAATTACACCGCCAACCGGCCAAGATATTGCCGCCAAGTTCCTCAAAACACCAACCACGTCATACAATCTGTCAGATCCACGCACTAGCATCGAGTTCGGTGCAGCTTACATCGCCTATCTGCGTGATCAGTTTGGTGAAGTCAGCCAGGGCCCATCATGGACAACCACGGTTGAACTAGTCGCCGCTGGTTATAACGGTGGCCCAGGTGCCGCAAACAGCGTCGAAGAAGGCAAAGGCCTCACCGACACCCAGACCGTCGTCTACTCGCGCGATGCCTTCAATATGTGGCGCGAACGTCATGCCAAAGACAGCCCAACCTACGATCGCTGGCTAGAACGCGGCGGCCAAACACTAGTCGATGCCGCCAAAGCCGAAAAGCTTTAGAACCCCTGAAGCGCAGACAAGCAGCTTGCACCGTGTTCGCTATTTCACAGAGTACTAGGAAAGACTTTTGGTACACTAGTCCTCGGACTTACATAATTTAATGGAGGCAGCTATGTTGAAAGATTCAAAGGCATTCAGTGGTTTCTCGGTGAACGATTTAGCAGCGGCAAAAGCATTTTACAGCGACGTCTTGGGTCTTACTGTCGTAGACGGTGTAATGGGTATGCTCCAGCTGCAACTTGGCAGCGGCGCAACTGTTCTTGTCTATCCCAAGGACGATCACCAGCCCGCAACCTTCACGATCCTCAACTTCCCCGTCGACAACATCGACCAAGCCGTCGACGAGCTCACAGCGAAAGGCATTGTGTTTGAACAGTACGAACACATGACCGATGAAAAAGGCATTGCCCGCGGCATTTCCAGAAACATGGGCCCAGACATCGCCTGGTTCAAAGATCCAGCCGGCAACATCCTATCGGTCTTGCAAGAAAGCTAATTCACGCACGGGTCGGCTGAATGGCTACCTACACCGCGTTTTTTATGCGGTCGAAAGTTTTACGGGCTACTTCAAACGATGTTTTGTGATACATAAAGTGATCGACCATCATGTAAACGCCAACCCAGCACTGGTACTTCCAAGCACGTTGTAGCAATGTGTCATCCTTGAGGCCGGTATAATACCCGTAAACTTCTTGCACAAAGTCGGCACCATATTCGTATAGTTCACAAAAATCAATTGCCGGATCACCTAAGCTCATATCGCTAAAATCAATCAAGCCGAGCTGTTTGGTTGGTGCGTTCCAGAATAAATGACTACTGTACAGGTCGCCGTGCAAGAAGACACGTGGCAACTTTTGGGCAAGTAATTCGTCAATTTGGTTAAGTATTTCCTGGGTCGTGGCGTAATCTTGTTGGCTCAGTTTGCCACCAAGATACTTCTTGGCCAAGTCTTTGCTTTTTGCCTGATCGTCTTCCATGTGCGACGACAGGTCGAATGACAAATCAGCCGGCCGTAGCGCATGCATCATCGATAAAAAGGCGGCAAGCTGTTTGGCAATGAGCGTACGATCTACTGGTTTCAGAGACTGAAACACTTCGACAGACAGCTGCGTGCCCGGCACAATCGGATAGCCCGCAAAGCTATAATCAGGAGCAACAAATGTATAGTTAGGAATGTTGATCTGCGCCAGAGGCTGAAGGTATTTCAGTAACTCAATTTCGTTCCGTAATAACGCAAGATACACTTCATCGTTTGGAAAACGAAAAACCAGTTTATTATCCAATATCAGGACCTCGTGATCCCAACCGTCATTGATAGATGTGTAGCTCGTCCACTGTACATCTGGAAATTGTTTGCACAAACGGCCTAGGAGTATGTTCGGATTGGTACGTGGGAACTTTTTGTCGTCGCTCATACACCCAGCATAGCAAATACTCTAAAACTCGATTTGCGTTTTCTGGACGCGACTATAGGACATCTAAAGCCAATTCGGTTCTAGTAATACGTTGAATCGCTTCAATCAGCGCCGGATAGGCGGCATGATCTTGATAAGGCTCCAAAAGCGCCAGTAACTCCGCATATGACTCATCGGCTTTTGTGAGCGCCGCCTGCGAACCAACCACACGTGAAAGTGTGGGCGTACCATTGGCGGTGTCTTCTTCTAAATCATCAATATCGTCTTTAATCTGGAACACTCGGCCCATGAGGCGCCCGACATGCGCCAGTCGTTCGGCGGCCGCCAAGTCATTCGCAGCCAAGCCAGCCAAGTAGCCGCAAAGCGCGAACAAGGCACCGGTTTTTCCGTCGGCAATGCTCAACATTTCGTCGGCCGTTGCATTGGCGTCATCATGGAGTTCGATTTCTAGCACAACCGCTTCGGCCATCACCGAAACCGTTTGGGCTGCGACTTTTACCGCCTCACCAGGTCGTGGGCTATCGGCAAATAATAGTAATGCCTGGCCAAGCAGTCCATCACCGGCCAACACCGCAACTTCAACGCCGAATGCTTTGTTGACGCTTGGCAATTTACGACGTTCTGTTGCACCGTCAACAATGTCATCATGTAACAAGGTAGCCGTATGAATTAACTCTACAGCGCACGCCAGGTCTTCTAACAGCGCAGGCGGCACGTCAAGCAGCGCACCGCAAGCAAGTAAGAATCGAGGGCGAACACGCTTGGCGGCCGTCGATCCAAGCAAATGGCGTTCGGCTTGCGCCAACATACCGCTGCCAACAATGAGCTGCGCAAGTCGTTGTTCAAAGGTTTCGTGCATTACGAGCATTGTAGTGGAAGCGGCTTTCGACTACAATGACTGGTAATGAACATTGCGATGTGGGGCAAAGCCCTCAAGGTTATCCCTCATGTCTCAAAGAAAGAATGGGCTGGACTCGATCCAATCGCCAAATGGTTGATTGCTACTCGTTCTGCTGTCTTTGTCATGACAGCCTTTTCGGCGATCGTTGGTGGTATTTTGGCCTTTGGCGCTGGCAAGTTTCACCTACTACAGTTCGTGTTGTGCTTCGTTGGTTTAGTGCTGGCACATGCCACAAACAATCTGTTAAACGACTTCACCGACAGTGTTCGGGGTGTCGACAAAGACAACTACTTCCGTACTATGTATGGCCCGCAGGCGCTACAAAATGGCCTGTGGTCAAAGCAAAAAATGTTAGCCATAATTGCTGGAACCGGACTTGCATCAGCGTTATGCGCCGCTGGACTCGTTGCACTTTCAGGCGTTGATGTGTTGTGGGTTTCATTGGCTGGCGCATTCTTTGTATTGTTCTACACTTGGCCGCTTAAATTAATGGGCTTGGGTGAACCCGCGGTTTTAGTCGTATGGGGACCATTGATGGTTGGTGGCACCTTCCTGGCAATCACCGGTGACTGGTCGTGGCAAGTTGCCGCCATTGGTGCGGTCTATGCACTTGGGCCTACAACGGTTTTATTTGGTAAGCACACTGACAAACTGACTGAAGACAAGAAAAAGAACATCCACACACTACCCGTTATTTTGGGTGAGCCGTTGGCTCGCGCCGGTGTGGTGCTCATGCTGGTTGCACAGCCAATCCTGATTGTGACCTTTATCCTGCAAAATCGTCTTGGCTGGCCAATGTACATCGCACTGTTTGGCATTCCCGTCATCCTCAAAACCATCAAAGTCTTCATGATGCCTCGCCCCATCGAAAAGCCCAAAGATTTTCCAGCGCAGTTCTGGCCAACATATCTGGCGGGCTTTGCCTTCCGCGCCAATCGCATTACCGGCTCACTCTTTGTACTTGGCCTCATCATCGACGCCATCATTAAACGAGCCTAAATACAGATCCTCAAAGCGTTACAAGATAAGCTGTCAGCGCTATAGCAATCAACTTTAAGACTAGGGCTTTTGCTCACGCAGCATAATTAAATCCTGCATAGGCCTGCCGGCAACCTCAAAATACGTCACGCCAACTGTCTTAAATCCGCAGCTTTCATATAATGGGATCGCTTTGTAGTTTTGATCCCAAACTTGCAAGTATATTTTAGCTGCACTCTCCATTGCTGGGTCTGCTAGTGCAGTGTCCATGAGCCGCCTCCCAATGCCTTGGCCATGATGATCCGTTGCAACGTATAGCCTCCCAAGCTCTTGGGCATCATCTCTATCCTTAATTTCAGGTATCTTAACATCACCGTACTGCACATAGCCCACTATCCTATCGGCCTCTTTTGCAACCAAGATGGTACTGCTACTAAAAGTTTTCTCAAAATAAGCTACAGAACGGCTCTCCGCTAATGACTGCCGTAACTCTTCGTCGGTCATAGTATGACCAAAAGTATCTGCAAAACTGTCTGATGCTAGCTTGGCTAATTCCTCAAACTCGGCGGGATTTACAGGCTCAATTTGGACTTGGGCTCTGGGCTTTCGAGTTCCTGTCATGTTTTCATATTAGACTAAAAAAGACTCCCGAAGAAGTCTTTCTATTTTTTAGTTTGTAGTACGGCGACGGAAAAGCCAGGATGCTACGGGAATCGCCACAACCATCAAGCCTAGGCTCCAAACGACGGCCAGCCAAGCATGATTGCCAATGGGCGTACCCAAAATTAAAGCCCGCACCGCTTCAACGACTTGGGTGATTGGCTGATTGACCGCAAAGGCTCTGAGGACCGAATTCATCCCAACCGGCGGTACAAACGCGGTACTGGCAAATGTCAGTGGAAATATCAATACAAAGGTCAGCCACTGCACGGCTTCGACGCTTTTGGCCAGGATCCCCACAATTGCCGCCAGCCACGAAAAAGCCAGGGTAAACAGAATCAAAATACCAGCAATTTCCAGCCAGTTAAGCAAGCTAGCATGACTACGAAAACCAATCACCAAACCGGCAATGAGCATCACAAACGTCGAAATAGCATTACGGAACAGGTCAGAAACAATGTGCCCGTTTAATACCGCCAAATTACCCATTGGCAACGAACGAAACCGGTCAACAATACCTTTTTGTAGGTCACCACAGATGGAAAGCGCTGTGGTCGTCGAACCAAAGGCCACAGTTTGAACAATAATGCCAGCCATCAGATAGTTAATGTAGGTAATACCGGGTGGCAGCGCCTTAGAAATAGAGCCGCCAAAAACCGATGCAAACAGCACCAAAAACATGATTGGCTGGAAAAACGCGCCTAATAATTGATCGGTGTTGCGAATAATGTGTCGACTGCTGCGCTTGATCATCAGCAGTGAATCGTTAATGGTAAACCAGAGTTTTGATTTGTGCTCGAATACGAGTTCTGCTGCCATATTATTTATCCTCCTCCGTTGCTTGCTTTTGTTTGCCGGTCAGCGACAAGAACACGTCGTCGAGCGTTGGTTTGTGAATAGCCATCGATGCAATGGCAATCTGGTGTTTTGCCAACGTTTCGAGCGTGCGTTTCACATCGGTGTTTGTATCGCGGATCAGCACCGTCAGCGAGAATTCTTTCTCATTGCGATCACCAACTTCCTTGCCAAGAGCTTCGACGGCCGCGTTGAAGTCGGCCGTATTTTTGAACACCAGTTCCAAGCGATCATTACCGACCTTTGCCTTCAGTTGCTTAGCAGTGCCCTGAGCAATCACTTTACCACCGTCAATCACTACAATTTGGTCGGCCAGATGGTCGGCTTCTTCCAAATACTGCGTGGTCAACAAAATAGTGGTACCTTTTTCCATTAGTTTTTTGATAATATCCCACATGACGAGTCGTGAACGTGGATCGAGCCCAGTGGTTGGTTCGTCCAAAAAGATAACTGGTGGCGTGGCAATCAAACTTACCGCCAAATCCAAACGACGGCGCATGCCACCAGAGTAGGTTTTTGCTGGACGATCGGCAGCTTTTAACAGATCGAACTCTTCCAGAAGTTCTTGAGCTCTAGCCTTGGCACTATCGGCTGTTAAACGATACAAACGCCCCATCATTACCAAATTCTCGCGACCGGTGAGTAGTTCGTCGACTGCGGCCGACTGTCCGGTCAAGCCAATGACACTGCGTACTTTATCGGCCTGATCAGTAACATCGTAGCCTTCGACTTTCACTGTCCCACCATCATATTTTAGGAGTGTACTCAAGATTCGAACCGTGGTTGTTTTACCTGCGCCGTTTGGGCCAAGCAATGCCAACATCGTGCCGCGAGTAACCTTTAGATCAATACCGCGCAACACTTCTTGTTTACCATACGCTTTGGTTAGATTGTCAACTTCAATGACATAATCACTTTGGGGCATTAGTGTCTCCTTGTAGCCTAATTTATTGCTTCTTTGGTTCATAATATCAGCCTAATCAACTGGTTCGTAGCACTATTTTAGCGCACTGCTGAGAGAATTCTGTGCAAAAAGCTTGATTGCAAATCTGTCCGTCGCGTTTAAAATGATACATAACGTCGTTAAATTATAAGTGGAGGAACCATGACCCAATCAGAAAACAGTACAGCCGTATCCTACGAGCGGCACGCTCCCACCAACGTCAATCAACAGCACCAAGACAAAATGAGCCCGCTCGACAAAGCAGGCGTTGTTATTACGAGGCTGGTTGGCACTATGATTGCAGCAATCGCTTTTACCTGTCTAGCTCTCATTAGCTTGCCTTCTGCCTTGCGCTCGCACAGCCCAATCGTCATCGTTGCCTGGATCGCCCAAACATTTTTGCAATTAGTGCTGCTGCCCATCATCATGGTCGGCCAAAACATTCAGGGTAAACACACCGAACTCATGGCTGATGAAGAGTTTCAGACCACTCAAACCACCTACAAAGATTTGGAAAATTTAATCCTCGTCAATCAAAAACAGCTCGACTTGCTACTTGAACTCGCAAAGAACAAAAAATAGGTGGTAGCTCGCTATTTTTCTCGTAACGGCGAGATTTTGCCAACCAGCCAAGCTGTTGTGTCGCTTGATGACGTGGCATATTCGTACGGCTATGGCGTCTACGAAACAATCCGCGTTTCGGGTGGTGTGCCGTATTTTGCCGATGAACATTGCGCACGGTTATTAGCCTCGGCTGAAACAATTAGTCTGGAGCACCGCTTTTCAGCCGACCTTATCCTTCAAAGCATCAACGAGCTTATCGTGCGTAACAGCTTGGAAGCAAGCAATCTAAAGATCCTACTAATCGGTGGCAAAACTGGTAGCGATGCGACATTGTACATTCAAAGCCTGAACCCTCTGTTTCCCAACCCTAAATTGTATAAAACAGGCGTGCACTGCATTACCGAACAGTACGAGCGGCCGTTTCCACACGCCAAAACGCTCAACATGTTACCAAGTTATTTGGCATATAAGAAAGCAGTGGCAGCCAGTGCCTACGATGCACTGCTAGTAAATCGCGTTGGGGCCATCACCGAAGGCTCACGCACGAACTTTTTCTGTCTGAAGGGAACAACAATCTTCAGCCCACCCGACGAAGATATTTTGCTGGGCGTTATGCGCATGGCAATGCTACAGGTCGCAGCAACACAAGGCTTTACCATTGTTCGTAAGCCAATACTGCTGACCGAAATAGCCAGCTATGATGCAGCGTTCTTAACGAGCACTTCAAGCAAAATTATGCCGATTCGCTCAATCGACGATCATACCTTTGGCGAGATACCGGCAACACTGACCGACTTTATGCAGCATTTTAATCAATTTTTAGCAGATTATGGTGGTAGGCTGGCCGTTTTGGAGACTTGGGATCACGCGTTCGGGGTATCTAAATGACTAGTATGGATTTACGTAAATACCGCTGGTCGAAGGCCTACGAATCTGCCGAGGAAGAATTGGTCGAATTACTAGCCGCAAAGCACATCGATGCCGAACGTCATTCGCTGGATGCTGGCGAAACTTTGGCGTTACATATGTGCGCACTCGATGCACGACTATGGTGTGCCGAAGGCTCTGTAGCGCTGACCATCAACGGTAAGCTTCTTTCAATGCAACCGGGTGATACGTTAGACATTCCGGCCTATACAGCGCGCTCGGCAGTCATCGGCTTAGGTGGTTGCGTGTATTATCAATTCCCCGCCGAAAAACTAAACCCGGCCATCCCCGCCAACTAGGTGACTCACGACGCGACCTCAAATTCTATGCTAAGATGGTTTTATGTCTGATAAAACCATAGCCATCGATGAGCAGTTTCTTGACGTAAAACGTCAGTTTGACGGTGTTAATATACAGTTTGAACGAATCGCCACTGCAATAGTGAAAGGTTTTGACCGCATTGATAAAACGCTGGAAACCAAGGCTAACGCCGACGATATGCAACGAGTACTCGGCCTTTTGGACGAACCGGCAAAACGCCAAGAAATTTCCGACGATGAACGATTAGTTATGGGCCATCAGCTCGAACGTCTCGATCGCTAGACGCACGAACTAGCCAAAAAAATCGGTTACACACTTTCGGCCTAGATCTGGTCTAGAGCTATGATCCGAGTTATTGAGTCATGATGATGCAAGTAATGTTGCGATAGATTTTACATAGAGAGCGGTAAAATCCGACAAATGTTGTTTTTTGTGCTATAATTGAAATATCAAGTTACTCTAGACTTTACTCTTTGAGTTCGGTGCAGCATTCAAAAAGCTCATTTTATTCTCAGCCATAAGCCGTAAGACCCTGCCTCGGTACAATATTAGTCCAACGAAAGGCTCAAAGAACTATGGCATCAAAATTATACGTAGGCAAATTGTCTTATAACTCAACCGACGACACATTACGCACGCTGTTTGCACAGTATGGCACCGTTATCAGCGCACAGATTATCAAAGACCGCGACACCAACCAGTCTAAAGGTTTTGGATTTGTCGAGATGGAATCAGACGACCAAGCACAGGCAGCAATCAAAGCGCTTGATGGCAACGAATTTGAAGGTCGCAGCATCATGGTAAACGTTGCTCGTCCACAAGAAGACCGCAGTAGCGGTGGCGGAAGTGGCTTTGGTGGCGGATTCCAACGTCGCTAGCAGCCCCCCATTAATGGGGGCAACGAAAAAACTTGGTGCAGCCGAGCTCCTCTACTTGCGTGCGGAACAGATGGGCCTCAAGCCCTGCTGGATAACGCCACATGGGTTGTTCGTAATTACGACAGAAAGTGGCGAGCACTACATTCATGACGCACGCAGTGCACTCAATTCGCACGTCGGCATTAGCTTAGCGCGCAACAAGCATCTGACACGATTGATATTGGAACGACATAATCTTCCCAATATTCCTTTTGCACGGCCAAAAACGCTCGAAGAAGCAACCGCGTTTCTGCACGCGCAGCAAAAAATTATCGTCAAGCCGGTTCGCGGACTTGGCGCGCATGATATTCGTATTGTGGAGCATACCGATCAGCTCGCAGGATTGCAGGTTTCGAAGTACATTTTTGAACGCTACATTGCTGGCCGAGAATTCCGTTATCTTGTCCTTAACGACACAACCATTGGTGTGCATGAAAGCGAATACGGTGTATCAGTCGAAGCAGATCGCATGCTACGGCGCATATCATATCCAGCAGTGGAATGGGATCCAATCTTGATGGAATTATCTGCCAGAGTTGCTCATGTTCTTGGTTTGAAGTTTGCCGCCGTTGATTATCTTGTCGATGAACATGGAAAAGCTCACATACTGGAAGTAAACACAACACCTGGGTTGAAGTGGTTCCATGCGCCAACGTCTGGGCCATCAGTGGATGTAGCCTACCACCTGCTCAATGCCTTGCTTACCGAGACAACTATCGAACAACCAACCGAAGACGGAGTCATTGTATGAAACACCCAATTGGCACAACACAAAACGGTATCGCCGTATACGTTGATCTCGTAAAATCACGTGCTGCGACCCACATTGCACAACAACCACACCTATTAGGCCTGGTTAAGGAGCTCATCGAGCAAACAACGACCACGGCGTCCGAGCTACACATTGAGCAAGATATGGGACGGACCATTGGCTACAACGTTGTCGTTGAAACAAGCGAAAAAGACACCGTTGTCTACGCCCGCCTGGTGCGCGATGAAGTCTATACCCGGTTTGTAAAAAACGGCAAACCTTTGACTACGCAATACCTAACCATCATCTTGCAGCTTGACGACGAGAACAACTATGAACTACACGATACTTGGATTGGCCGACTCAACCCACCGCGCCCCGGTAGCGACAACGAAAATGCCGAAAGCAAGCCATACTGGGAAAATCACGCCTTTGTACTAGAAGGCCAAGCGGTCCAACTCGCCACCGCCACCAAAGAATGCCCATACTAAAGCACCGACTTAATCGTGGTGGTAAACCTGTTTATCGGCTATAGTTTATACTAGTAGCTAACGAACATGGAGGACCACGACATGGCAGTAACCGATACGCCCGAGTGGCAAGCACTACAACAACACTACGAGCTGGTCAAAGCAACGCATCTCCGCGATTTGTTTGAAAGCGATCCTGCGCGGGGTACAAAACTATCCCTGCAAGCGGTTGATATTTTTGCTGATTATTCCAAAAACCGCATAGGTGACGAGACCCTGCAACTACTTTTTGCCTTGGCCAGAGCTTGCAACGTCGAACCAATGCGCAATGCCATGTTCGCCGGTGAAAAGATAAATACTACCGAAAACCGTGCCGTCCTGCACACTGCCCTGCGTAATCAATCGGACAATCCAGTACTCGTCGATGGCGAGGATGTCATGCCAGCCATCCGCGAAGTGCTTGCCAAGATGGCAACTTTTTCCAACGCAATCCGCAGCGGTAGCTGGCTAGGCTACACCGGCAAGCCAATCAAAACTATCATAAATATTGGTATCGGCGGCTCAGATCTTGGCCCCGTTATGGCAACCGAAGCACTCAAATTTTACAGTCAGCACGATCTTTCGGTGCGATTTGTGTCAAATGTCGATGCCACCCAGCTGGTCGAAGCAACGCGTGATCTTGACCCTGCCGAAACGCTATTCATCATTGCATCAAAGACCTTTACCACCGACGAAACCATGACGAATGCACAAACCGCACGCGGCTGGTTATTGGATGCACTCCACGATGAAGACGCCATTGCCAAACACTTTGTGGCAGTATCAACCAATGCCGAGGCAGTTGCCACATTTGGCATCGATACCGCCAACATGTTCGAATTTTGGGATTGGGTGGGGGGCCGCTATTCTATGACAAGCGCTATCGGGCTATCAATTATGCTAGCCATCAGCCCAGACCATTTCCACGACATGCTCCAGGGCTTTTACGAGATGGACCAGCACTTCAAGACCACACCGCTCGAGCAAAATCTCCCTGTTATCTTGGCATTGATTGGCCTGTGGAACACAAACTTTCTTGGTGCCGAATCGGAAGCAATTTTGCCCTACGATCAATACTTACACCGCTTTGCGGCCTATTTTCAGCAAGGTAACATGGAAAGTAACGGCAAATCTGTCGACAAATCTGGCATACCTGTGAACTATCAAACGGGACCAGTGATTTGGGGTGAACCAGGCACCAACGGCCAGCATGCCTTCTACCAATTGCTGCATCAAGGCACCCGATTGATTCCCTGTGATTTTATTGGCTTTGTAAAACCACTCAACAACATTGGCAAACATCACGACAAACTAACCGCCAACCTTTTTGCCCAAACTAAGGCCCTCGCATTTGGTAAAACCGCCGAAGCAGTCCGTGCCGAAGGCATCCCCGAAGCACTTGTGCCACATAAAACATTTGCCGGCAATCACCCAACCAACACGCTCTTATTGCCACAGCTCACACCAAAAACACTCGGCGAATTGATTGCCCTGTACGAGCATAAAATCTTCGTCCAGGGAGTTATCTGGAACATCAATTCGTTCGATCAGTGGGGCGTGGAGCTCGGTAAAGTCTTGGCACGTGATATCTTTAATGAACTTGACGGCAGTAATTCACCCCTGCAGCGCGATAGTTCAACCGACAATCTATTAAAACATTACAAAGACTGGCCTACTGCTGCTTCAGAATAGCCAACTCAAGTGGCGACAACGCTTCTAGCAACTGCTGGACGCTACGTTTACTGACGGGATCAACAGCATCTGGGTCGATATCACATAGTGGCCTCAGCACAAAGTCTCGCTCCGCAAAGCGAGGGTGCGGAATAGTCAAGACCGGCGTATCGAGTGTCATGTCATCATAAAAAATGATATCAATGTCGATTTCGCGCGGGCCCCAACGAAAGCGTGAAACTCGGCCAATTTTGGCTTCGATTTCTTTGATGAATTTCAGAAGTTCGAGTGGTTTTAATGTTGTTGCACCGCGAATTGCCGTATTTACAAAATCAGGCTGATCGGTATAGCCAACGGCCTTTGAAGTGTATGTTGATGCCAGTTCTAAACCCACAATTTCTCGGCCAAGTAGTGCAATTGCTTGCGTTATATAGCGCTCGCTGTCACCAACATTTGAACCAAGTGCCAAAAATACGACAGCCATAGCCCTATAGTAAGTTATTACGCTCTTTTTGAAAAGCTATGCTACACTACTACGCAGTATGAAGCATGTTTTGTCGGTCAAGCAGTTTTTAGACAAAGACTTACTTGCTTCACTTTTCTCCCGAGCCGACCAATTTCAGGCAATGCCAGCCGCTGAATATCCCAAGCCACTGGAACACATGACCCTGGCAACTGTATTCTACGAACCAAGCACACGCACCCGTTTATCATTCGAAACCGCCATCCAAAACCTTGGTGCACATCTGGTAACCGTCGAAAACGCCGCCGATAACTCGTCATGGAAAAAGGGCGAAAGCATCGAAGACACAGCCCACATGCTCAACGCCTACGTGGAAGGCATCGTCATGCGCCACCCGGAAATCGGCATGCCTGCCCGTGCCGCCGCCGTTTCTAAAGTACCCGTTTTCAACGCAGGCGACGGTGGCGGAGAACACCCGACACAAGCCCTCCTCGACCTCTACAGCATTCAGCGCATGAAGGGCAAAGTCGATGGCCTAAAAATTGCACTCGTTGGCGATCTTGCTCACAGCCGAACCCACCATTCGCTGGCCAATATCCTTAGCATTTATGATGTCGAGCTATTCCTGATATCGCCCGAATCGTTGGCCATGCCAGAGGATGTCTTAGCAAACCTCACCAAGCAAGGTGTCACATTTCACATCCTTACAAGCTGGGACGATGTCATCGGTGATCTCGACGTCATCTATATGAATCGCGTCCAAAAAGAGCGCTTTAAACTTATAGAAGAGTACCAGGCGCTCAAAGGCAGCTTTATCCTGACAAATGAGATCGCAAACCTCATGAAAAAAGATGCCATTATCCTCGATCCACTACCTCGCATCGAAGAAATTACCGTCGAAGTCGACAGCAACCCACGTGCTCAATACTTCCAGCAAGCCAAAAATGGCCTCTACCTGCGCATGGCCCTCCTCGAATATATCTATACTTCTTAAGGTAAGAACTAACTCAAAAAGCACGACGCCAGCTGCGAGTGACACAGTGGAAGGGGCCCGTAGCACGGAACGCTAGTGAGCAGCGGGAAGGTCTAAGGTCTGCCGGAGTGACGAGGCTCACGGGGTTTGAACACGACTCTAGTAACACTAAATAATCGTTCCGGAGCCAGGGACAGCTAAAACTTTGCCGTTTTCGTAGACTAGCTTGCCGTGCAGCGTCACACTTTGTACATAGCCAGCAACGCGGCGTCCAGCAAACGGCGTCCAGCCACATTTGGTCTTCAAGCCTTCGTTGGTGATTTCTGAATCCTCTAGAACAACTTCAACTTTTGTGGTTTCATCTGTCTTGATACCAAAAATCTCGGCTGGACGGCCGTGCAACAAGCTTACTAATTTATCGTGGCTCAATTTGCCTTCTTGTTGGGCAGTCAGCATTAGCGGCAAGGTTGTTTCGAGTCCTGGCACGCCAAATGGTGGCGTGTCGCTATCTTTTTCCTCGCGGGTATGTGGTGCATGATCGGATTCGATAATATCCACACCATCCAAATGTTGCCAGATAAAATCAATATCCTTTTGACTTTTGAGTGTCGGCTTCATCCGGCCATATGGCCCAAGCTTTTCACCGTCTTCGGCTGTCAAAAACAGATGGTGCGGGGTAATGCCGCAGGTAATAGGCAAACCCTCATCCTTGGCACGCAGCACAAATTCCAATTCTGCCCGACTCGATACGTGGCAAATATGGGTCGCCTTTGGCACCTTGCGGAGCGTTGCAAAAACCAAATCAGACACATCGTCTTCGGCATGCAGCAAAATTGGCTTACCACCAGGCCAAGCCTCGTAAATAGTTGCTAGCTTGTCTTTATCGATAATAAAGTTGCCGGTCGTGACATTCAGATAGATTTTCAAACCACTGACTTTGTCGATAACTTTGGCAAACTCGTCAAAATTGTCTCCAAGCGTTCCAAAATTGAAACCAATATCGCTGACTACTTGAGCCCGTGCGCTGGCTATTTTGGCTTCCAGACGCTCCAGGGTGGTAATTGGCTCGGCGTTGTTCGGCATATCCAGGACCGTAGTATAGCCGCCAGCCAAAGCCGCCGAAGTACCCGTAAAGAAATCTTCCTTGTGCGTCTGCCCCGGATCCCTTAAATGAACATGTGGATCAATGAGGCCAGGTAAAGTAATTGTTTTAGTCATGCTGCAAGTATAGCAAGCCACACCAGTACAAGTCTAAAAAAGAGAATTTGCAAAGCGCAACCGGCATAATTTTCTGTAATCGGAAAATTACCCGCGTGAAACCTTCTCTTTTTTAGACTTGTACTGGTGGACACCTAGAATAAGCAGACTAAAGTCCTTGCGTTTTGTTTACGGGTTTGATAACTTAGATGGGACTCGTGAGGAACAAACCAACCATTACCGGCTCTAAAACTGTACACAAGGATCGCTCCGGAAGGGGCGATTTTTTTAAAACTTTTTCAGCTAAGCTATACCTGAGCGATGGCACGGCATTTGATGGCGTCGTTCCGGCCGGACAGGCAAATGGCGTTGTTGGCGAAGTTGTCTTTAACACTGGCATGACTGGCTATGTCGAATCGCTCACCGATCCGTCATACACTAATCAAATCCTAGTATTCACCTTTCCACTGATTGGCAACTACGATGTACAGCTGGCGGATATTGAATCAGAAAAAATCCAAGTGAGTGGTGTAGTCATGAGCGAACTGGCACTGCATGGCAGCCACACCGACTCCCAAACGTCACTCCTCAATTGGTTGGAATCGCAAAACATCCCGCTACTAACGGACGTGGATACGCGCGCCATCACCAAGCATTTGCGCACGCGCGGCACCATGCTGGGCAGTATCAGCACTGAACCAATCAATCCAAAAAGCCTCAAGTTGGAATCAAAGATTATCTCAATCGATGAACCAATTATCTACAACGAAAAAGGCACAAAAAAAGTTATCCTAGTAGATTGCGGCGCAAAAGACAACATTTTGCAGTCACTGCTCGCACTCGATCTCCATGTCAAACGCGTACCTTACGATTACGATTACACGACCGAAAGCTACGACGGCGTACTGCTTTCTAATGGTCCTGGCGATCCAACCGATTATGCCCCGACCATTGCAATTGCCAAAAAAGCATTGGCCAAAAACAAGCCTGTGTTTGGCATCTGCCTAGGCAATCAGATTCTGGGGCTGGCCGCTGGCGCAGAGACGTTTAAACTGCCCTTTGGTCACCGTGGCCACAACCAGCCGTGCATGGATATATCGAGCAAACACTGCATTATCACCAGCCAAAACCACGGCTATGCCATCGATGAAAAAACATTGCCAAAAGGTTGGCAAGTCTGGTTCCGTAACCTAAACGACCAATCGATCGAGGGCATAAGGCACCATAGCAAGCCGTTTTTCTCTGTCCAGTTCCACCCCGAAGCTTGCCCTGGCCCAACCGATAGTTCGTACTTATTTGAGGAGTTTTACCAATGCCTATAACAAAGTTATCGAGAAAACTAGCTATTAAAAAAGCTCTCATTCTAGGTTCTGGAGGACTACGCATTGGCCAAGCTGGTGAGTTCGACTACTCCGGTTCACAGGCTATCAAAGCACTCAAAGAAGAAGGCATTTACACGGTGCTGATTAACCCGAACATTGCCACCGTGCAGACTGATGGCGACATGGCCGACCGTGTGTACTTCCAGCCACTGAATATCGAAACAGTAACCAAAATCCTGAAACAGGAAAAGCCCGATGTACTGTTGCTGAGCTTTGGCGGGCAAACAGCGCTTAACCTTGGCCTAGCGCTGCATGACAGCGGCGTGCTCAAAAAACTTGGTATTAAAGTGCTCGGCACCCCTGTATCCGCCATTAAAATTACCGAGGATCGAGAATTATTTAAAGTTGCCCTAAACGAAATTGGTACCAAAACCGCACGTTCCGTTGCAACCTACAGCGTCAAAGAGGCTCTAGCCGCTGCCAAAACTATCGGTTATCCGATCATGATGCGCTCCGGTTTTAGCTTGGGAGGATTAGGATCTGGCCGTATTGAAAACGCCGTACAACTCAAACAACGAGTTGGCGAAGTGCTGCGTGCCGTACCGCAAGTATTAATCGAAGAATACCTGGCTGGCTGGAAAGAAATCGAATACGAAGTAGTCCGCGATGCCGCCGGCAACACCATCACCGTTTGTAACATGGAAAATCTTGACCCGATGGGCATTCACACCGGTGAAAGCATTGTGGTCGCACCGTCACAAACGCTCACCAATACCGAGTATCACATGCTGCGCGAAGTAGCGATTAAGACGATTAATCATCTGGGGATCATCGGCGAATGTAACATCCAGTACGCACTTAACCCTGCTAATGGCGACTACCGCACTATTGAAGTGAACGCGCGACTGAGCCGTTCTAGCGCATTAGCATCAAAGGCCACCGGCTACCCGTTGGCCTACGTGGCAACAAAGCTGATTCTTGGCTACAAATTGCACGAGCTCAAAAACGCCGTCACTGGCACGACATCGGCATTCTTTGAACCAGCACTCGATTATTTGGCCGTGAAAATGCCACGTTGGGATTTGGCGAAACTAAAAAGTAGCGACCACCGTATAGGTTCCGAAATGAAGAGCGTTGGCGAAGTCATGGCGCTGGGTCGATCGTTCCCCGAAGCCTTGCAAAAAGCCATCCGCATGCTCAATACTGGCTCGACTGGCCTCACGGCACACCCCTATGAATTCGACAATTATCAGGACGAAATCGAACATGCCACCGACCGGCGAATTTTCGCACTCTATGAAGCACTCAAAGCCGGATCAAGTGTCGAACAGCTACACAATGAAACGGGCATTGATAACTGGTTCCTGAGCCACTTGTCCGACATCCAACAAACCGAAGCAAAGATCGTGGAACAAAAACTCGACGCACCGTTGCTACGAGAAGCCAAACAAAAAGGCTTTGCCGACAGTGTGATTGCAACGTTGAAGCAAACAACCGAAGACGCAGTTCGTGCACAGCGCATCAAGCTCGGCATCAAACCGGTCATTAAGCAAATTGATACTTTAGCTGGCGAATTTGATGCCAGCACCAACTATCTTTACACCACCTACCACGGCAACACCAACGACGTGCAGCCACTCGGCAAAAAAGCCATCGCCGTACTTGGTTCTGGGCCTTACTGCATTGGTTCGTCGGTAGAGTTCGATTGGTGCGCCGTCAACACCGGCAAAACCCTGCAAGCCCATGGCAAGCAAACTATTATGATTAACTCTAATCCAGAAACAGTGTCGACCGACTTTGACCGTTCAGACCGCCTGTACTTCGAAGAGCTAACTTTTGAGCGCATCCGCGATATCGCCGATTTTGAAGATCCAGAAGGCATCGTGGTATCTGTTGGTGGACAAATTGCCAACAACGTCGCCTTGCCATTGGGGCAACACAAATACAACATTCTGGGTACATCACCGCAGCAAATCGACCGTGCTGAAGACCGTCAAAAATTCTCGGCCATGTTGCACACACTTGGCATCGACCAGCCGGCTTGGGTAGAAGCTACAACGCTCGCCAAAGCTAAGCAATTCGCAAGCGAAGTAAACTACCCAGTCTTAATTCGTCCATCTTACGTACTGTCTGGTGGCGCTATGAATGTGGTCAACAACGAAAAAGAGCTAGAGCATTACCTGGCAGCGGCTACCAAGTTATCACCCGATCATCCCGTGGTACTATCGCAGTTCATCATGAATGCCAAAGAGTTAGAAATTGACGGCGTTGCAAAAGATGGTCATCTGTTAATCTATGCCATCAGTGAGCATATCGAAAATGCAGGAGTCCACTCCGGTGATGCAACGGTTGTCTTCCCCGCACAACGCCTGTATCTGGAAACCGTTCGCCGAGCCAAACTCATCACGAAGCAAATCATTAAAAATCTAGAAATTACCGGGCCGTTTAACATTCAGTTTATTGCCAAAGATAACGAACTGAAAGTTATTGAATGCAACGTGCGGGCATCACGATCATTCCCGTTTGTGTCGAAGGTAACGGGGCATAACTTTATTGCTATCGCCGCCGAAGCAATGATCGGCATCGATCGCGGTATCGAGTATCAAACATTGGAGTACGAGCACGTCGGTGTCAAAAGCCCTCAATTCTCCTACAACCGCTTAAAAGGTGCCGACCCTGTTGCCGGTGTCGAAATGGCGTCTACTGGCGAAGTTGCCTGCTTTGGTGACGATCTAGCCCAAGCCTTCTACACCTCGTGGCTAGCCACCGAGCAGCAGGTAAAACAGCAGACCCTGTTCCTGAGTATCCCGGACGAACAAAAATATAAATTCGTTGACGAAGCCTCAGAACTGGTTGCTGCTGGCTGGAAAATCTACACTACTACTGGCACATACCAGTACCTAAAAGAACACGGCATTAAAACTACCAAAGTTCACAAAATTAGCGACAAGCAAAAGCCAAGTGCCACCGACCTGGTAGAAAACGGCAAACTTGGCCTACTGGTCTGTGTGCCGTCACGAACCGACGACAGCAACGACGCCCGCACCATCCGCCGTCTAGCCATTGACAACCACATTCCGCTCATCACCAACGCCGAAACTGGCCGTTTGCTGATGCACTGTCTAAGCGAACCAGACATCCTCTCGGCCACTCCAAAAGCCTGGCAAGATTACAAAACTACCTAGTTTTTTGGCTTACTATACTCTTGAATAAGCGGATGGTCTTTAAGCTGCTTTAATTGGTCTTTGCCCCACCAAGACCAAATATCGGCTTTGTCAGATTCAAGCGCATCAACATATTCTTGCCAAGGCATCCACTTTAAATCTTCAACTTCTTCAGGATTTGGTTGTGGCTGGCTGCTGGCGCGACCAATGTAGACGGGGCAAAATTCATTCTCGATAATGCCATTGTACGGTGTAGTTGTGTAGCGATAGGTCGGTAAAAGGACCTGGAAGTCTGCGGCTGTCATACCTAGCTCATAATTAAGCCGACGCACAATTGCATCAATCATTGTTTCACCAGGTGCCACGTGACCACAACAGCTATTGGTCCAGACACTCGGCCAGACTCTTTTTGAGAGCGCACGTTGCGTAGCCAGGAATTCACCTTTGTCATTAAAGATATAGCTGGAAAATGCCAGGTGCAAACGAGTATTAGCAGTGTGACTGGCCAGCTTCGGCCCGACCTCACCCGTTGGCGTGCCGTTTTCATCTACGAATTGTACAACTTCAGTTTCAGTGCTCATGGTCTAAATAATTATACCGCAACCAGTCTACTACCGTCTCCACGCTATCGTTATCAACAATTTCAAACAGTTTACCATGTTGCGCGATGGTGCCCTGTACGTCTTGCATAATAGCGACATCTTGAGATAACGCACTTAGTCGCTTGAATACGGCATCAGCTGGGTCACCGCGAAGTTCCAGGCGTCGCTTAATGAGTTCGAAATTCTCCGGCAGGACCGTTAAACCGACCACCACCGCATGCGGCAAATTCGCAAACTCTTCGATCATTGGTGGCAAGGCATTGATGAGTATATGTCTCTGTGAAGGCTGAAGCGCCTGTTGGGTATACCCATAGTGATTATCGTAAAAGCTGTCCGTCCACGCAAACTCGCCGTTTTGGGCCATTCGCGTAAACTGCTCCTCGGATATGAATTCCCGATCGATAGCCTGCTCGCCTGGTCTGGCGGCTCGTGTCGTAAGAAGCTTTGGAACTTCGAATCTGTCAGGATAGCGGCCAAGAAGCGTTGTCATGAGGTACGACTTCCCAATGCCTGAAGGCCCTGTAATCACAAACAGTTTGCGGCTCATGCAATGTTTGCCTGCACCTGGGTCACGGTGCCAAAATTCAAATCATGTTGGATTGAATCATAGTCTACTGTCGGGGGATTGTATGGTACTAAAGGTCCGACTTTTTCTGGTAACAGGAGTCCAGAGCTTTCCAAGGCAATTAGCCCCATGAGCGCAAATGGTCGGCACTCATCCGGACCAAGTTTATAAATTTCATTTAATCTCATAGGCCAGAAGCCACTAATCTCATCGGTAGTACTCATTTGTTCGGTAATTTGCTCAAGACTCAGTGTGTCAGTGTATAACGGTGATGCCACTCCCACGAGCCATTCTTCGGTGTATCTGTGGCGTAAAGCTGCGAATTCTTTCCAACCGTTTCGTCTTGCTACGACTAGACCTAGCTTCGAAACATCATCTATGCACAATTCCTCTTTAAAGCAACGTGCTGACGCATGCATGGGATGCTCAATGCCACCGTCTGTTGTCTCTTTCAAGTTTTCCGATAGTAAACCAAGCAAACGCGTTTTTCGATGCTCAAACATCATAACTCTAGGATCTGGTCCGGGCTCGACTAAAGCATGCGCAACACCGATACTCACGAAACCTTCGCGAATGAACCGAGACAAGTTATTAGGCGTAAAACTGGGCAGGATACCGCTATCGTCAATACCGGCTCTCGATATTCGAGGAGGTGCCTCATGAACACCGTAACTTCTCAAAGACATCCGACTATTTTACCAGAAAACTGCTATTATTAACAGATGACCGATGATAATTTTAAGGCTGCGATCGAGACACGACTAGCAGACTGGCTGAATGCCCAAGAAGCTGCCGCTCCAACCGATGAAGCCAAGCTTTTACTCAAAAGAATACAAAGCTTGGTACTGCGCGCTGGCAAGCGATCGCGACCGACCTTGCTACACCTGACGTATCAAGCATACGGTGGCAAACATTCCGATCAGCTGATTGACATTGGACTGGCGATTGAGCTGCATCACCAGTTTTTACTGGTGCACGATGACATCATGGACAACGACACCGTGCGTTATGATGGACCGAATATGATGGGATACTATCAGGCTGATTTTTTGCCGCAAGCGCCAGAAATTCCACCAGCAATGGCACTGCTTGCTGGCAACCTGCTCTACACCTACGCAAATCAGGCAATCCTCGATCATCAGCAACTGAGCGCCGATCAAAAAGTCACACTACTTGCCCTGTTGCAAGACGTAAATCTACAAGTACATGCTGGCCAACAGCTCGACATCCTGAACATCTTTGCATTACAGCCCGTAATAACCAAAGATAAACTAGTACTGACAGATCTGTTAAAAACCGCTTCCTACAGCGTTAATCTACCGATGCAAATGGCCGCTGAACTATTACAGCTCAACCCTGAAGAACGCCAAAAAATCAGCACGTTTGCAAAGTCGTTTGGTGTTTTATACCAACTGGTCGATGATCACTCTGACTATTTTCCGAACTCTTCCAGCTTCAATACGCATCCAAAATACCGTGATTTTCCACAAGGAAAGATTACCTACCCCTTGCTCGTTGCGCTCGAAACCGCAGATCCAGACGACCAAGTGGTATTGCGCAAATACATTGGCCAGAAGGACACCCCGTATGACACAATGCTACAGATCACGGAGATCCTAGAAGCATGCGGTGCCAAATCGGCTAGCAAGCAACTCATCGGCAGCTACTTCGAACAAACCGAAACAGCTCTCAGCAAGCTAGCCATTAGCAGCGAATCAAAACAGCACGTCGGCTCTATACTAGCCAACTACCGTGTCTAAAGCGCTTGGGCAAACGCCAATGCGTCATCGCGGCCTTTGAGCGCTTGTTGTGCGCCAACTTCCAGCGGCACAAGCATAGTCTCTAGCTGCATCGTGTCAAAAAAATCTGGATCCGCCTGCATGAGTGCGATCCGCGCCAGTGCCACATGATCGGTGATGCTTTGGCAAATTTGGGTAATTATTGTTTCCCACATGATAATCCGTAAAGGTTCGGCTTCGCGCTGCAGATTGATGCCTTTTTTGAGCGCATGGCTCGAAATCTTCAGCCATTCTTTGATAATCGGTACCGCTACAGCATTGACGTGGCCCCGCTGTAAATCTTCCTCCCAATCATGTGCATCGTCGTGCAATTGCCGAGCAATGAGGTAGTGTTTGAAAAAGTCACGCAGCGCCTGTATTGGCGCAGAAGTTACTGTAAACCCGGCACCATACAACACCCCGAGTCCGGAAATAGTATGGCCAAGCGAGCGGTCGGCCAGCTGCCAATAGTCACCGTAATCTGGTAACTTGGTAATCCTTAACGTGCTACCAACTATTACACCTCGGCAATGGCTAGCTTCCCAAGCATTCGCGGCGTCAATCCGATTCATGATGGCCATAACTTCAGTCTGAAAATCAGTACAATCCGGCAATGTTTTACTAAGAGTGCTCGTGAGCTGGCGCAAACAAAAATTAGCACTCGGCAGTAACTTTGGATCGCCCTCGTTATCCAAAAAATCATCATAGATCGTATATGCCATCCAACCCCACAAGCTGGCCAGCGCCAGACTCTGTAGCAATGTTTCGTTAACGTCTAGTTTGGCGGCACTCGCAATCGACCACGGCAGCAGCACGATCTGCTTGTCGCTGTCGTAGGCCATAATCTGTTTGAACACCCTCTTTGTGTGCAGCATAAGATCCGGATGACCAAGCTCCGTGATAACCTGTACCAGCTTGCGCTTCACTCTCACATACCGCTTGTCGGCAACGCCAGGACGAACTTTTTGAACCAATTCAGACTGTTCCATGCGATCGTACAGGTGCAGCGCCTCCAAACAAAAAGCCGTTGTTAACGATGCCGCACCGGCATACCGCGGTTTGCCTTTGAGTGCTGGATCAATACAAAATGCGGCAGCAGGCCAACTACCGTCAGCTTGTTGCGTATTGAGCAAATGCTGCGTGGCTCTTGCGAGTTGCTTTACTGGGCAACCTAGTCTTAAAAGCGCCGTTACGGCAAGTGCTGTGTGCAATGGGCTATCCCAGGTTCCATCAGTTTGTTCCTGCAGCACTAGCTCAGCTAACCGCGATTGCAGCTTACCGTTGTACCAACGTCCTACAAAATAAACCAACGAATATATATCAGGATAATACGGCGAATGCAGCCCGTTACCGGCAATGGCTTTTTCAATACAGGTCACCACATTGCCCATTTCCACGCCCAATAACGACAAAAAATAGCCTATGTTGGTGTTAACAGCAACATCCACGTCCCGCCAAATCAGTGGTGCATCAGCATCAACCAACCATGTTCTATACGGGCCGCCAGGCTTAATTTCGTTGCGGATTAGCAGCTGCACCATTGCAGCCATCGTTTTGCCATCAAAGATCGATTCGTCATAGTGCCAAAGCGCAGCAAAGGCGCAAAATGTGTCGTCCAAATCATTGGGATACGACAGTTCTGCGTATTCCTTGCTGGATCGATCCCAGTAGTTAAACGACCAGTCGACGTTTTTTTGAGCCAACAAAAAATCTGCCAGGCTCAGCTTAAGTTTTTTGGCCACAGAGCCATTCAGTTCGGTCAAAGCTTGTAAAACCAAACTTGGAAAGAACGTCGTCTGGTACACCACCGTATCTGTAAAATTCCGAGAATCCTGGCTAGAGTACGACGCCAGACCTCCAGCCGTCAACTGTTGTGCCGCAATATACGCCAGCCCCCTATCGATGCACGCTTTCAAGATGTTCACGCTAAAGGTAAGCGAATTGTGAAGCACGTGCCGTCAGATGGCGCACTAGTAACTGTAATCGTTCCTTTAAAATCTTCTTCAACTGCCTGTTTGGTAATTGCCAAGCCCAGTCCGCTACCTCGTTCACTCGTTTTTGTGGTATAAAATGCCTCGAATATTCGCCCTAAATCTGTCGTAGCAATGCCAATTCCATTGTCTTGTACAGTAATAGTCACTGCTTTATTTTTTGGCTTTGCCGTAACTACAATACGCCTGTCTGCCTCACCATTTGTTTTATCGTAGGCATCAATCGCGTTCGCAATAAGATTGGCGATAATCTGATTAAAACGGATACTGTCACCGTATAACTCCATGCTACGTTTCATGTTAAACTTCAGCACAACATGCGCCGTCTTTGCCTTTGGTTCAAGAAAACTCTGCACTCGCTCAATTTCGGTCACCACATCAAACAATTTAATTTCGCTCTGATTGCGCAGCTGCCGGCGAGCACCATCAACGTAGCGTTCCATCGAAGCAATACCTTTCCTTGCGTCACGCACAAAACGAGCATATTTGGTGTTTGCCAATTGCTCCAGCTCAAGCGACACCGACGTTAATGGGTTCGCCAAATCGTGCAGCAACGTTGAACTAAAGCGGCCAAATTCGGCAAAGCGATGCAACTCGAGCATTTTTTCAATCTGGGCTTTTTCCAGCTCCTTAGTTCGTTCTCGCACCTTAATTTCCAGAGAATTTCGCTCAGCACGCAATTCTTTTTCGGACTGACGAGCACGGCGCAACGACCGTTCAATTTCGCGGTTCGATAGCCACGAAACCAACGCCACAAGCAGAAAGGTCAATCCATAGCCCAGCACATCGTTGTAATCACCAGTCTGATGCATCCATTCGGTGTTAAAGTGAATACTGCCGCAACGCTCCAGGTATTTGATGAGTAATATCGTCACAAATGTTAGACCAGCTGCCCGAAACGCAACGCGGCTACCAAGTAACACACCGGTCATAACAATCACCAAACTGTACGTCAGTACACCTTGAGGCAGTAAAATACCCCAAGCATAGATGGGATACGTTGCAACCAGGAAAAAGAGCACAATAAATAAATAAGCCGCTGTCCTTGTAAATTTTAGCCGAGACACCAGCAGCAGGCTTATAAAAACAAGCATCGTGACAAACATGACAATCGGCGATACTCCGGTATAACGATCACCCCGAAGCACTTCGTTCACCACATTGACCCAGAAAAAAACAAAGGTCAGCGCAATAATACCAACCAACAATACATTCAAGATGTATTCGCGGCGACGGCTATCTTCCGTGCTAGCTTTTGGCTCGATCAGTCGCTGGTGTAATTTCTGTAACATGCTAGTGCTATTTCCTGAATTTAAGCATACACGAATGCCCCCAGAGATCCTATGTTAGCCGATCTCTGGTGAGCCGTTGTGTACAGTTCGAGCTACTTTAGTCCTCTACCGAAGCCCAAGGAGAAAACTCGCTGGCCGCATTTGCGGCTGCAGTTTTGCTTGCCTTGGTTGTACGTGCAGACTTGTCAGTCAAAACTTTGTACAAAAGATCACTCATTTTGTTGCCCCCTATTTTAATATTGCTTGCTACGCCCCTTTTGTGTCTTCTAGTTTGTAGCCTACACCATGGACCGTCTTGATCAGTTGGCTGTCGTACGGACGGTCGATTTTATCTCGCAAATGCTTAATGTGTACATCAACTACATTTGCCCACAAATTTTCATTCATATCCCATATATGTTCCAAGATCATTGGACGGGTTAGTGTCTGGCCCTGATTTCGCATCATGTATTCCAACAAGTCGAACTCTTTGCGGCGTAGTTCGATTGGCTTGTTGGCTCGACGTACCGTACGCGCGCCCGTATCCAATTCTAAATCCTGTAGGGTTAGTGTATTTGAGATCATTTTTGACGCATGATGCCGTAGCGCAACCCGTATTCGGGCCCGAATTTCTTCTAAGCTAAACGGTTTGGTGATGTAATCGTCTGCACCCATATCGAGTAGCTCCACCTTGTCCTGGACAACATCGCGACCAGTCAAAATTAGAATCGGTGTTGTAATGCCACTAAAACGTAGCGATGCACAGACATCTTCGCCGCTAATATCTGGCAGATTTAAATCCAGCAAAATGGCATCATACTGCGTGCTTTCTGCTCGCAATATACCATCCTGACCAGTTAGCGCAACATCAACTGCATAAGAGGGCTTAAGCCCGCGTTGCAATGAAGCAACGACCTGTTTGTTATCGTCAATAATCAAAACTCTCATGCTAATACTGTACTATGCCAATTAGTTATTAAAAATTCATTAAACTTTGCTGAAATTCATATGCAGTAGTCAGATAGTAGATGTCGACTATTAAATAAATATTAATTTGTAAACAATACCTATAGATTATGTGATCACAATCGATCGTTGCTTTCTGATCCCACGGTTGTACACTAGAAGGATTAGAGGGGGCGAACATGCAAGCATTAGTTATTGATACCAGCAACGAACCATGGGAGTCGTCACGCGGCTTCACGAAGACCGATCTAGAAATGCCCGTACTCGACGAAGCAAACAATCCAAGCGATGCCAGTTCGGTTATTGTCAAAATGAAGTTCGCCGGCGTCTGCGGCTCCGATCGTGGCTTGTGGCACCGCGCGGCCTTTAAGGATCTGTTCCTGCAAGGACTACGCACCGATGCAAAGACACAGCGGATTGTTGGCCATGAATTTTTAGGCGAAATTGTGGCTGCCGGCTCAATGGTCAGCACATTATATTCCGATCCCGACCCTAGAAACCAGGCAAAAATTGAAGTTGGCAACTTGGTTTCCGGTGATTCACATGTAACCTGCGGCCGTTGTTATCAATGCCGCATTGGCGAATCAAACGTCTGCCTGAATGAAGCAATTTTAGGCATTAGCATCGACGGCGTGTTTGCCGAATACGTGAAATTACCCGCCAAAAACTTATGGTCAGTCGACGAAAGTCGTATTCGCCCAGAGGTTGCAGCAATTTTTGATCCGTTTGGTAACGCCGTGCATTCGTTGACAAAAGTTGACGTACGCGGCCAACGGGTGGCAATTTTTGGCTGCGGGCCAATCGGCTTGTTTTCGCTTTTACTGGCCCGTAACTTCGGTGCAGCCAAGGTTATCATGATCGATGTCAGCGACGCCAACTTGGCCATGGCCAAACAATTAGGCGCCGACGAAGTGATCAAAATTGAATCAACGCAAAAAGGGCACAGCTGGCAGGGCGACCCGGATGTGATTGCCCGCATTATGGAATTAACCTACGGCAAGGGCGTTGACGTGGCGCTAGAAATGGCAGGCCCGCAATCGTCCATAAATAACGCCCTCGACTCGGTTCGGCGCGGTGGCGACGTGGTACTATTTGGCATCAAAGACGGCGACCTAACTGTGCCAAGTTTTTCGCGATTGATTGCTCGCGGCGTGACGATTCACTGTGTGATTGGTCGGCAGATTTTCAAAACCTGGCAGATTTCGCAGCGCGTGCTATCGAACCATTCGAATCGCATTCAAGACAGTATTTGGAACGTTATTCTTAACGAGGGCAAGGACACAATTGTCCCGATAAGCGAGTTTGACCCTGCAAGCTTTGAGCAGAAGATGAACGACAAGCCCAAGCTATTATTTAAGATGTAAAGACACACGTAAAACCGTCCAAGGAGGTACCGATGAGCTACGCTGATTTACAAGCAATCCTACAAACCGAACTGCAAAGTATCCGCGACCAGTCATTGTATAAAGAAGAGCACGTATTGCAGTCGCCACAAGGCCGCGAAATTACCATCGATGGCAAGAAACTGCTTAACTTTTGCTCAAATAACTATCTTGGGCTATCTGGAACCGGTAGTTTGCGCCAAGCTTCCGACGAGGCCTTACAAACATGGGGTTTTGGCCTGGCGTCCGTGCGTTTCATTTGCGGCACGCAGGGTATTCATAAGGAACTCGAAACGGCTACCGCCAGCTTCTTGGGGATGGAAGATGCGGTTTTGTACTCGTCGTGTTTTATGGCGAATGTTGGGCTGTTTCAGACCTTTTTTACCGATGAAGACGCCATTATTAGTGACGAACTGAACCATGCGTCGATTATTGATGCCGTGCGGCTTACAAAGTCAGAGCGGCTGATCTACCAGCATATGGACATGGCCGATCTGGAAACAAAACTACAATCGGTATCTGGCAAGCGACTCAAGGTTATCGCAACCGACGGCGTGTTTTCGATGGATGGACACATCGCACCGCTGGCAGAGATTTGCGATTTGGCCGACAAATACGGCGCATTGGTGATGGTCGATGACGCCCACGGTGTTGGCGTGCTCGGTACGAACAGTAAAGGCACGCCCGAACAGACCGGCACGATTGACCGCATCGACTTCTTAACCGGTACCTACGGCAAGGCTCTAGGTGGCGCTGGTGGTGCATATACTGCAACCAAAAAGGAAGCGGCAGAGTTTTTACGGCAGCGCTCACGAACCTACCTGTTTTCTAACGCACTGGATACTGGCATCGCCGGAGCGGCACTATTCGCGCTGGATTACATTCCAAAACATCCGGAACTACGCGAAAACTTATATGCCAACACCCAGTTTTTCCGCCAGGAGATGAAAAAAGCCGGTTTCACCGTTTCGGAAAGCGAACACCCAATTACACCGGTAATGTTTGCCGAAGAGAGCATCGCCGTTAGTACAGCCAAAGCCATGTTTGATGAAGGCATTTTTGTCGTCGGCTTCTCGTTCCCAGTTGTACCAAAGGGTAAAGCCCGCATTCGCGTCCAGATATCGGCAGCCCACACCAAAGACGACATTACACTGCTAGTCGAAAAATTCGCGGCAATTGCCAGTCCTAAAGCCTAGCATAAGCCTACTTTGAGCTAACGTTAGAGACCGCAGAGATATGACCGACATTGCCAGCGGCAGTGGCTTCGGCCGTTGTTGCGCCAGCCATTAAAAATGCCAAGCCCAGTGCAGCCATAAATCGTGATGAGTTAGAAAAGAGCTTCATTGGTTGTTTTTGTTTTAAGTTTTACTTCCTCAAGTATAGCGGTAACGTTTCGCCTTTTCAAGACATTGCCCAACCTGCAGGCAACATGTGCCATCATGAGCGTCACGTACTACGACAGATACGCCGCCACAACCAGCCTTGTGATTTGTTGGATAATTTGTGCCCGCGTCTGCCAGTCGTAGGTGCCATTGCCATCTGTAAATATCGCCAGTGCCACCGTTTGTGTGCCGTTTCCAATAACTGCAACGTCGTGCACATCGTCGTCATCAAGACCAACCTTATGATACACGGTGTCGCCAGCAGGCACCGCCGGAATGATGTAGGTGCGATAATTTGCCTGTTTCATGTATTGCAGCAAGCGTGTGGTATCCGAATTGTTGAGCAACTGCTTATCATAAAGTTTTTGTAGCAGAAGCGTGATATCGTTTGAGTTCAGCAGGTCATCGTCTGGACTATAGTGTGACATCCCAATCGCGTCGGCATAACGGCTGAGGTCGGCATGAGTTAAGTAATCATTGAGCTCCTGCCAAGCCGTGTCGTCACTGTTAACGATCATAGCCTGCAGCCAATTACCTGCTGTTTCACCGTCTAAATTCTGGTTCAGACTAGCCGTTCCCTGTTCGACATGATGCAAATAATCAGCTGCCGTTAGAAGCTTACCTGTGCTGGCCGCATCAAAGTCACCACTGTAGCCATAGTGACGTATTGTTGAGCCAGCTACGCCTAGATCTTGCACCGAAACACTGAACGTAATGGTTGGATTTGCATTGATAATTTGTGTAATTGCCTCGCCAGCAACTTCTTCGCGCTGCAGGCGGGCAGCCGCAACCACTGCCTCGGCTCGTCGAATCGCTAATGCCCGAGCTGATACATGGCGCTGCCATGCGATAAAACTGCCTAACCCAACAACCAGACAAAATACCAACAGTAATACAAGTTTTCTGACGATGTGACGGCTTTTTTTAAGTGGCGGGGCGGGAGGTGATCGTCGTGCTTGATAGGCTGAAGCATAGTTATATGTTGTAGGCACAGGCCGACGCTGTTGATTGAATGTCATAATTTACCAGGGATTGTATAAAGTTTGTCTTATGCTTTGCTGAAGATCAAATAATCTTGCGACGCTCAACAATTATCAACGCTGCACCGCCAAAAAACAATGGCAACCAATAGGTCAGCAAACGATACAACAGTACCACGGCCAGCGCATCGGCACCGGAAATGCCATAGGCTACTAGGCCGACGATCAGGCCAGCCTCTGCACCTCCCAAACCGCCAGGCGTTGGTACCACCGTACTGCCCGCAACGCCGAGTGTTAACACAATAAACAACTTGGCAATTCCTGGCTCAAGCCCAATCGCTCTAGCACAAGCCAACAAGCACAGACCATACAGACTGGTAAGCATCATTGAAATGAGCAGTGCAAACGTTAGTCGTAGCGGTCGGCGGCGATAGCTTTTGATTGCCTCCACGATACTAAGTATGGCCTCGTGCAACTGTTGTCGACGGAAAATCGCCAAAGCAACAACTACCAACACAGCCATGCCAGCGCCGATAAAAACAGCTCGGCCAATGTGTACGCCATGACCGAACACATTGCCCCGTAAGGAAGTTGAGGTACAGACAATAATTGCAAAAAACAGCAGCCCATGCCCCACAGCACCCAACATATTGTTAACCGCCACAACTGCGCCAGCCTGAGCTGGCGTGTGGCTGTTCCGTCGCAAATAACGATAATTAACGCCGATCGCCCCGATGCCAGCCGGCAACAGGCGATTAGCAAACGTACCAGCAAGCTGCACCAATACGCTCCGCGGATAACGCAGCGGTCGGACAGCCAACGCACCATAGACACCTGCCGCAGCCGCATACGTTCCAAGCACCAGTACAAAGCCAACACCCAGCCAGCCAAATTGCGCGTGATGCACCGCTTGCAGGCTACTATGAAACGCTTTTATCTGTGGCAAAACTACGTACAAGACCAACAGAAATACTCCCAAAAGCACTAGGCGTTTAGGTTTAAATTTTACTGTATGCCGAGCCGAAGCCGAATTGCGAACCATGGTTATGCTTATTATAGCGCCAGAGGAAGCCACGAGCCCTAATTGACCGACCTTCACGGCGGCCAATCTACTATTGACAGCCCATTATGTTAGTATCTATACTGTTTATATACTAAACTATTAGCCCGGTGGCGAGGCACAACGGATATGATGACGCGTGAAGAAATAATTACAGAACTATTTGAGTGCATGAACATTGCAAAACGCGGCATGCACACGCGCTTGCGGACAATCATCGGTGACCTGCCCGTGTCGCCCACGCAACTCGAACTTCTGCTTACCATTAAGCATTTACAGCCAGTCAGCTTTAAGAAACTAGCCGCTCAACTGCAGCTAACACCTGGTGCAATATCACAAGTAGCCGACGGCCTGAATCAACAAGAGCTTATTACGCGTGAAACCGATGCAAGCGATCGCCGTATCCAGACATTAAAATTATCCAAAAAAGGTGATGAGCTACTTCAGGCTATTGATACACGCCGCCATAATATCACTGAGCGTGTTGTTCAGGATTTAACGACCGACGAGCTAGCCGTTTGGCTACGCATCCAACGAAAGATGATTGCCGAGTTTCAGCAAGTACTTGACACAAAAGAATCCAAAAAAGCCCAGTAAAAGGAGAGCTCTCATGACGTTTTCGCCATTTTCATCATTATTCCGTACATCAACCATCCGCAAACAAAAAATTGTACGACCAGCTACTAGCCCAAAAAACCCAAGTGTAGCCGCTACGGTACCTGGTGCCGATGAACACCAAGAACGCACCCACGCCGAGATTATGGTTATCATAACCGCTTTGATGCTGGCTATGTTGCTCGCAGCACTCGATCAAACCATTGTGTCCACCGCCCTACCACGCATTGCGAGTGACTTGCATGGGCTTAGCAAATATTCGTGGGTTGCAACCGCCTACCTGTTGACTAGCGCTATCTCAACACCACTCTACGGCAAAATTAGCGACATGTTCGGTCGTAAAAAGATTTTTCAGGCTGCAATTATCATTTTCTTAGTTGGTTCCGTACTATGTGGAGCCAGTCAGACCATGAACCAGCTTATTATCTTCCGTGGCCTGCAAGGCATCGGTGCTGGTGGATTGATAGTACTGGCAATGGCAACCGTTGGTGACGTCGTGTCACCACGAGAACGTGGCAAATACCAGGGTTACTTTGGTGCCGTGTTTGCCGTTTCTAGTGTTGCTGGACCACTCTTGGGTGGACTGTTTACCGACCACCTCAGTTGGCGCTGGGTATTTTATATCAACCTGCCGATTGGTGTGTTTGCGCTGATCGCCATCGCCACACGTCTGCACTTGCCAGTCAAACGAGCAAAGCACAAGATTGACTTCACTGGCGCAGGCTTGCTCGCGCTCAGCGTCGCAACGCTGCTCCTAGCAACTGTTTGGGGCGGCATCGATTACCCATGGGCATCAATCCAAATCATTGGTTTGTTTGCCACCAGCATCATCAGTGCAATCTTGTTTGTTATCCGTGAACATTATGCCAAAGAGCCAATCATTCCACTCGAACTTTTCAAAGAAAGTGTCTTCCGCGTATCTAGCTTACTGAGCTTCTTGGTTGGTATGGTAATGTTTGGAGCACTGATTTTCTTGCCCGAATATCAGCAACTTGTCCGTGGCGATACGGCCACCAAATCTGGATTAATGCTGTTGCCGCTCGTTGGCGGGCTGATGGTTGCATCGATAACTTCCGGCCGATTAATCTCGAAATTCGGTCGCTACCGTATATTCCCAGTCATCGGCACCGCACTGCTGCCAATCGCCTTCTGGCTGTTCAGTCATATTGCTGTGGGTACCAGCCGAGTGTTACTTGGCGTATGGATGGTCGTACTTGGTATTGGCATTGGCTTGGTTATGCCCGTTCTTACTTTGGCGGTGCAGAATGCCGTCGGTCGTAAATATTTAGGCACCGCGACTTCGGTTGTCACATTCTTCCGGAGCATCGGTAGTTCGCTTGGTGCAGCCATATTTGGGGCTATCCTAACCAATCGACTAGCCTACCACCTCGACCACACACTACCGGGCCACGCTGGTGCTAGCGTCGCAAAAAGTCTGAGTAGCGGCGCGGCTGGGCTCAAACAGCTGTCACCAAACACCGTTCACACCGTGCTAACGGCCTTCGCAAGTTCGTTCCATGACGTCTTCTTATTTGGGATTCCATTCGCCATTCTAGCATTCATAACCGCCCAATTCTTGCGCGAAACACCACTCAAAAGCTCTACGCGAGATGAAGCAGCCGGTGAAGGACTAGAACTGTAGCACCGCTATACCCACTGCTACGCCAATCATCATTGAAGTAAAAAACGTCATCAAAAAAATTTAAAGATTTCACGGCCGTAGCCATTGCCGCCATATTCATGTTTAGGCTTCGATGTGGGAGCATCGAAGCCTAAACAAGCGATAACCTTACTCCAGCTCCCTAGCAAGAAGGTGGCACTTCAAAAAGCTATGTAAAAACTACACACCCGTACTGAGTCAATAAGTTATTACGACAAAACAGGAACCGTCAAGCTGTACTCGCAGAATAGCTGTCCTCAATAGTACACAGTTCGGTTGCGACAGCGCATAGGTCCTCTAGCGTCAACAACTCGACCTGCCCCAGAGTTAACTTGCTGCCGTTGGAATCACAAAACGTATCCTATCTTGATACGTTTCCGAGAACTTCTTATCAAGTGTGGCAATAGAGCTACAGCCGGTTCGTTCTGCCAATACTAACTGAAGCGCATCTTCGTGATCCCTGTCTCTTAATAGTTCCATTGCAGCGACATAGTCTTCTGGGAGCAGGGCAACTTTTGGATAGTCAGCTAAAAAGGTTTTTATGTCAGTAATAGTAAGCTTATCCTTCAAACCAAAATGCAATACAAGGTGGACAGTGAGCATACTGATACAGAAATTATCTGTATTTCGTTCCATCCAGTTCAAGACAACTTCTTTGTTAGCGCGCCCCGAAATAAGCATTTCTAACAAAATATTCGCATCAAGAAGTATCATAGCGTTTGCGTATCGTCGTACAATTCTTTAAAGCTTTTGTGGGCATCAAAAACTGGCTCACGCGGTGGAAGACCTTTAATAAAACGAATACTGTGCTTAGCTGCGGTGGGCGTTCCGGCATGTGCAGCTAAATATGCATCATGCTCTTCTTGAGCCGCCAAAGTCACCAGTGGCTTAGACCGATACATAACTTGAATTGTTTGACCATGTTTAAGTTTCTTTAGAAAGCCTTCTAGATCATTTCGAATTTCTTTTGTGCTAATTGTTATTGTCTTCATGCTCATACATTATAGTTGCAACTTATTAAGAAGTCAACTTTAGATGAACTCTGTATTATGGCTCTCGTCCTCCACCAGACCTGGTTTACAAACAGAATAAGATGCATCATACTGCCGTGTAATCATGATCAAGCTCGTCGATCTACAGTATTTTATCGGCTTCATCACCTTGCTGAGCGGCGGTGCGCTCTATGTCGCCTGGCAGCTCAGCTTTGCAGCACTCTATCGTCATCTTTCACGGTCCCACGCGAAATACTACCAATCGATCGGTGCCCCACTGGCGCCAATAAACCATACATGGGTCCCTGGTGAAGCGTCCAGACAGCTCAAGGGACTCAATTATCAGTTCCTTTGGACTAGTACAGGCTTACCATCAGCCTTCCCGCGTGATAAGTTCTGCAGGCAGTTTTCAGACCGGCTTGGCCGATACAGAACACCACTAAAATGGCTGCTGTTGCTATGGGGCCTGCTTGTAATTGCGCTTGTTGTGTTGATCATACTGAGCAATGGAACCCCATCAGCACCCTCTCTCTGAGCGACACGTACCCAGGCCTCACGACGCAAACGTTGGTGCTCCGCCAGCCGAATATGATCTACTTACCAAAGAGCCGAAAGTAGTATACGGATGTTTGTCGTCTAGCTAGCTTTTCTTGCTTTGGGTGGCGCGCCAGGAAGCGATTTCGGCGTGGTGGCCGTTTAGGAGGACTTCGGGTACTTTCATACCTTGGAAGTCTTCGGGGCGGGTGTACTGGGGGAACTCGATATTTTCGTCGTCATCCTGGAAAGATTCTATATCTATGCTGTTTTCACCGCCCAGTACGCCTGGCAACAAGCGCACGACACTGTCGATAACAATCATGGCTGGCAGCTCACCGCCAGTTAGGACGTAGTTGCCGATGCAATATTGGCGATCAACCCACTTTGTAACGCGTTCGTCATAGCCTTCGTAACGCGGACATACGATAATTAGGCCCCTGCCATCGGCAGCTAGGGCTTTTGCTGTTGATTGCTTGTAGACTTCGCCACGAGGCGTTGGCAGCAGCACCAGCGCATCCGGATCGTTCTGCTTGGCCTGTTCAATTGCCGCCACCAATGGCTCCGGCTTGAGCAACATGCCATCTCCACCGCCGTATGGTGTGTCATCCACTTGGCGGCGTGGCCCAAGACCGAACTCACGGAGATTAATAAATGAATACTCGGCAATGCCGCGATCGCTGGCCTTCCATAGCATGCTGTTACCCAGCACACCTTCAAACATCTCCGGGAACAGGGTTATAACTTGAATTTTCATGGTAATTAGGCTGCTTCGTGTCTGAATTGTCGCAACAGTGTTTCGTGCTCGTCCACCTGCTCAATTGTTGCATCGAGTTTGTTCTCAATTCTATTCGTCGTGGCTTCTAGATTGCTTAAACGACCCTCAACACCGTCAAAACGTGCATCAATCTTCTCGAATCGTTCATCGCTTTTATCGAAACGATCAGAGATTAATTGCAATGCGTCACCAACAATCTCGCCGACCACTCGGCCGACGATTTCTTCTACATCCTGCTTTGTTGCTGGCTCGTCCTTACTCATATGCACCATTGTAGCAAATCAATCATTATATTATTGTTAAAAACCAAAAAGAACCCCATTTAAAAGAGGTTCTTTTTGTCACATAAAGCTCCCAACTTTCGGTTTCCCGAGCGTTGGCTCGCAGAGCTTTTTTTGATTTTTTGTTTTCAAATTTCGTCTTTTGGACTAGTGGTTAGTATAGCCAAGCCACTTTTGCTTTGCAAGCCCATTTTATGAAAATCTAAAGCGCCTTACTAGATATCTAGGTCGTCTAGATCTTCTAGCTCGCGACGAGTCTTGCTGACAACATCGCTTGGTTCGTGTTCGGCTGGTGCCGCTTTGACAACATCCTCTACGTTACCGTCGGTTACCGTAGCATGGCCAGTGTTCGTGTCGTCGCTTGACGAGTCTGATGCCTGTGCTGGGCTTTGCTGGCTGTCGTCGCTTTGCTGTCCACCACCCTCATAGTATTCGCGCGGCTCGCCGTTGTCGACGATCTTTAGGTTGTAACGGGCGTCGTTCTTGGTACCAAGTGCACGCAATAACGTTCGCAAGCTCTGCGCGGTTGCACCGCGTTTGCCAATTACCCGCCCAAGATCTTCTGGATCAACGGTAAGTTCTAATAAAACACCTTTTTCGTCGATCCGACGCTCAATAACGACCGCTTCTGGATTGCCAACGATGGACTTCACAACAAATTCTACGAACTGCTGGTCAATACTGTTGTTCATACATGTTCCTCCACTTAACCAATAACTAGACTATTATACCAAAAAGGACCGAGGGAATTGTAAGTATTCTTGCTTACCGTAAGTTAGGCAGCGACGTTTTCGTCAGCTGTATCGCTTTTTTCTGCAACAGCTTCAGAGGTTGCTTCGGCAGGGGCTTCGGCTTCTGCGGTAACTTCTTCAACCGTTTCAACTTCAGCAACTGGTTCTGCGGGGCGATTGCGGCGAAGCTTGTCGGCATTACGCAGTTTGCCAGCCTTGCTGGCATCGGTAACTACCCAGTCAGGTAGTTTGACACCTTCGGCCTTGAGAATCATTGCAACACGGCCAGATGGCTGTGCGCCGTTTGACAGATAAAATGTAGCCTTTTCTTTGTCTACGACAACAGTTTTGGCGTGTGGGTCGTAGCTGCCGATTTGGGCAACAACTTTACCACTTGTAGGGGTACGGCGTGCGTCCTGGACGACAACACGGAACATTGCGTGACCCTTACGGCCGGTTCGTTGCATGCGAATTGCTAACATAAATCTATAAAACTCTCTTTCTTAACACACTTAAAGATTTTTAAATCAATCCTTGCTATTTTACAGATAAGCACCGCTGTTGTCAAACTGTTCTTAGGCTTTTGTCGATTTTGCAGCTTCGGCGTAGTACTTCAGCGCAGCTTCGGCAGCTTTTTGCTGTGCAGCCTGTTTGCTTGGGCCAGTGCCTTGGCCCTTTAATTTTTCGTGCACAAAGGCACCGACCGTGAAGGTCTTGTCATGATCAGGGCCAGTTTCTTCGACGATCTTATACACTGGCGTGGCGCTTTCTTGGCTCTGAACCAGTTCCTGCAGGTGAGATTTTGGATCCATCCACGAACCGGTTTCTAAGATTTCTTTAAAGGTTACCAGTAAGCTGTCGGTGATAAACCGCTTGGTTGCATCGTAGCCTTGATCCAGGTACAGCGCACCGACAACAGCTTCGAAACTGTTGGCCAAAATCTGGGCACGCGCCCGATCAGTCCCCCGCTTTTCGCCACGACTTAGTCGTAGCAATGGCTCAAATTCGTGGCGACTGGCGGCAGCACTAATACTTTCCGTACGCACTAAACTACTGCGCCAGTTGGTCAGGATACCTTCGGGCTCACTAAAATTCTTGTATAAATATTCAGTCGATACGAGTTCCAACACGGCGTCGCCCAAAAATTCCAAGCGCTCATTGTGCTCGCTCACTGTCTTCTTGTGCTCATTGACGTATGAACGATGCGTGAACGCCGTTATCAGCAGCTGAATGTCGTTAAACTCAACACCCAGCTTGTCTTTGGCGAATGCTTGATATAAAGATACGTCCATAGTCTGCTACAGTTTCGCGTCGCGAATTTTCTTCATACCAACTAGTATGAGTTTACCAATGTCTTCGTACGCAATTTTATCAACAGCGTCGGTGGCTGGCATCCAGCCGATGTCGGTCAGCCAGTCTTCGCCTTCAAGTGCGTCGGTGTCGCCCAGACCTTCGACAAGATAGATATGCATAGTCATGAGCACCAGCGTGTGTTCACGGCGATAGCGGAAGTTGACCTTACCAAGCCAGTTGTACATTTTCATCTCTTGCAGACCAGTTTCTTCGCGGATTTCGCGTTCGGCGGTTTGCTTGGGTTCTTCGCCTTCTTCGACATGACCTTTGGGAATAGTCCAACGGTTTTTAGCATCCTGAATCAACAAAATCTCAAGATTTTTCGCCCCCGATTTGGTCGTATTATGTCGGAACACGATACCACCAGAGGTAGTTTCACGCACCACTTCTTCAATAACGGGGCGGCGTTTGGTAACAAAGTTACGGAAACCCTGGATCGGCTTGGGCCGAGGCACGTTGAACCGGCGCTTGTCGGGCGTCATGTCGGGTGGATCCTGTTTGCGGGCTTCGTTATCGGGCACTACTTACTTCTTTCCTTGGCTTTAGTTGTCTTAGCGGCTGGCTTCTTCGCCTTGGCTTCTTCGCCCTCGATGGCCTCACCGGTCTGTTGACGCAAGGCCGTACCGAGCACGCCATTGACGAATTTACTGGAATTTTCACCACCGAAGGCTTTGGCAAGTTCAACAGCCTCGTTAATAACCACTTTTGGTGGTACGTCTTTCTCGTTTTCTAGCTCGTACAAACCAATCCGCAATACAGCACGATCCATGCGGGCTATCTGATCAATTGGCCACTCCGGGGCAATTGGCTGCAGCTTGATATCAAGCTCAGCGACGTGTTTGGAGACACCAGTGACCAGCTTACGGACAAAATCGACATCATCAATCATGTCCTTGTAGCGCAAAATATTACGCTGCAAGACTTCTTCGATATCAAACGTAGTGTCGCCGGCATCACGACGAAAATCTTGCTCGTAGAGCGTCTGCAGAGCGATGATGCGGCCGAGATGTCGGTTTGATGCCATATTGTTAAATTCTTTCTATCTAGCTTCTACGTACAAGTGCTTATGCTTCTAGTATAACGCTGAAGTTAAACTTTGGCTGAAAGTTTTTTACCAGCTTCGCGGCGAGTTGTAAAAACCTTAACTGGTGATTTTGCGTTTACCTTGCGAGCCAGCTCAAGTACGAGGTGGCTGCGGCGAGTGCCGGTACGGCGCGGACTGGTTCGTTTCTTTGGCTTACCCATAAAAAACTACTCCTCTTCTGTCGTTATGACTAAATAACTGACTAATTATGTTGAAAATTACCTAAATATTAGAGACATTTTACCGAAAAAGTCACGGGATTACAAGGCAAAATGCTATTTGACCACCAAGTTTACAATTTTACCAGGAACATAGATGGTTTTTATAACTTCTTTGCCGGCAATGTTTGTTTGTACTTTTTCGTTGGCGTACACGGCGGCGGTGACAGCCGCTTCGGTCGCGTCGGTGGCAACTTCAATTTCAGCGCGAAGCTTGCCATTGATTTGGACGGCAATAGTCATGGTATCCTGCACCAAATACTTTTCGTCAAAATCAGGCCAAGTGTCTTTGTGAACCGTGGCGCTGTGCCCCAGTTCATGCCACAGTTCTTCAGCAGTATGTGGAGCAAATGGCCCTACACAAGCAACAATTGCCTCTAAGGCCTGCTTCCATGCGTCAGTTTTGGCCAGGGCTTCGGCCTTCTGCTTGTATAGATCATTGACCATGGTCATGCCTGCTGCAATCGCGGTGTTGTATGCACTATTTTCGATGTCGTGAGTCATTTTTTTGATGGTTTGGTGCGTAATACGTAGCAATTCTTTTTGTTGCTTGGGGCTAGTTTTGCCTTCCGGTGCTTCCAAATATTCCTGAACCAAATTCCACAAACGCGATAAGAAACGGTGCGTTGCCGGCACACCTTGCGCGTCCCAACGGGCCCAAAGTTCCAGCGGGGCGGCAAACATCAGGTAGGTACGCAAGGCATCGGCACCATAGCCACTATTAATAATTTCTAATGGGTCAACACCGTTACCTTTGCTCTTGCTGAACATTGTGCCGTCACTAGCCGTAACTTTGCCGTTAAACAACATTTGCTTGAACGGTTCAGGATTGTCCAAGATACCAATTTTCGTAAAGAAACGAGCCACAAAACGGGCATACAACAAGTGGGCTGTAGCGTGGTCACCGCCGTTATAGAAGTCAATTGGCGCCCATTTGTTCACCACTGCACTGTCAAAAATCACCTCTTGGTTGTGCGGATCCATGTAGCGGAGCATGTACCAGCTACTGCAAATATAGGTATCGAGGGTGTCGGTTTCGCGCTCGGCTGGGCCGCCACACTGCGGACAATCCACGTGCAGCCAATCGGTTGCCCTGGCCAAGGCACTACGGCCGTCACCACTGGGTTGAAAATCATCAAGTTCCGGCAAAATTACCGGCAATTGGTCGTCCGGAACTAGTACATTACCGCACTTTGGGCAATCAATAATCGGGATCGGCGCACCCCAATAGCGCTGGCGACTGACACTCCAGTCACGCATTTTGTAGTTTACTTTTTCACTACCAACACTGAGTGATTCTAGTTTTTCTAATATTTTTTGGCGGCCAACCTTAAAGTCTAAGCCATTAAACTCTTCGGAATTTGCCAGTTTGTAGCCGGCTGGATTCTTCTTGATTGTTTCGTGGTATTCCACAAACGATTGGTCTTCAGTGGTGTAGATAATGTCCAGGCCAAACTTTTGGGCAAATTCGTAGTCGCGCCCGTCTTCACCAGGCACGCCCATAACCGCGCCCGTGCCATAGCCAGCTAATACATAATCAGCAATCCAGATTGGAATTTCTTTCTTGCTTAGAGGGTTAATTGCATACGCACCGGTAAACACGCCGGTCTTTGTCTTTTCAGCTTGGCGTTCCACCTCTGACTTCATTTGGGCTGCTTGCACATATGCTTCAACGTCTGTTTTTTGGGCGTCAGTAGTGATTTTCTGGACTAGCTCGTGCTCTGGAGCCAGCACGATGAATGTCGTGCCGTACATCGTGTCGTGTGCCACTGTAAAGACCGTAATACTATCATCTGCGCCTTTGACGCGATACGTAACTTCGGCACCGCTGCTGCGGCCAATCCAGTTTTTCTGGGCTAGTTTGACACTTTCAGTCCAGTCTAGGGCGTCAGTGGCCTCCAAAAGTTCATCGGCGTATTCGGTGATCTTGAAAAACCACTGTTTGATTTCTTTTTTCTCGACCAGCGGATCATCCGGGCCATCGTGACGCCAACATTTGCCGTCTATGACTTGTTCGTTGGCGAGCACCGTAGCATCTTTTTCGCACCACCACTGCATACGGCTGTCCTGGTAGGCCAGGCCGTGCTTGAACATCTGGGCAAAAATCCACTGCGTCCATTTGTAGTATTCCGGCAAATGCGTGGCAATTTCTTTTTCCCAGTCATTACTCCAGCCCATGGCTTTGTAGGCATGGCGATAGCCAGGAATGAGCTGTGCCATGCTTTCTTGCGGGCTCATGCTTTCTTTTATTGCGCGGTTTTCGGCGGGCAAACCAAAAGAATCCCAGCCTACTGGGTGATAGCTCTCAAAGCCTTGCTGGCGCTTAAAACGAGCCTTTACGTCGCTGATGGTGTAATTCATAGCATGGCCAATGTGCAAGTTACCACTGGGGTAATTGAACATACTCATGGCAATATATTTGGGCTTATTGCTGTGCAGGTTTGCCGTGTAGGTACCTGTTTCGTCCCAAATTTTCTGCCACTTGGATTCTATGTCTTTTGGATTAAATCTCTTCACGCTCTAATTAATTCCTTCGATCCCTTTTACATGGTAGCTAACTTTAGTAATGCCTTTTTTAGATTTTACCTTTGTTACCTCAATTGTACCAATATCTTTTAACTGTTTTACGTGCGTGCCACCGCAAGGCACACCAAAATCGCCGTACAACACCACGCGTGTTGGCTTGTTGCTAGGGATATTGGTGGGCACGTGCCGACACAATTTTGCAAGTTCTTCTTTATCAACATATCTGAGTGTATTAACAATATTTTCTTGCAAAGTTTCGTTCACTTTTTGCTGAATCTTCTCTGTTACGGCCTCGTCTTCATTCATTGCGTCGTATTCCACAAAACTCATGTGCGGGTAGTGGGCGCCTTTGCCTGGAACCCAATCGAGCCCCAGGCTGTTTACCGCCATATCGATGACATGTCCAGCGGAATGCAGGCGTGTATTAACATTGCGCCGCTGTTTGTCAACTTGGCAAGTAATAGCTTCGTTCTCGTCAATTTTGCCTTCGATCGTGCCAATGTGGTGCACCGTACCCTCTTCATCCAGCCGCACTTCACGCACCAAAAGTTTGCCATTCGGACCTTGGATTACACCCTCATCCCAATCCTGCCCACCACCGCGAGGGTAAAAGCAGGTTTGATCCAGCACAACATCGTCTCGGCCGTCTTCGGTTTTGAAGACAGATAGGACTGCCGCCACAGCGCTTATCACATCAAAATCATCTAGATATAGTAGTTTTGTGGCCATAGTTGGTGCTCCTTAGATTATTTGCTTTGGTAAACTTATTGTACCTCTTGTTGACTGGCCGCGGTTGCGGCAATTACTGCATGAGTGGCAACTTTCCAACCTTCTGACTGCACCCATTTGCGGTGGCGTTGCTCGACATCCGAGTCAATTGTGATTACTCCAACGGTTGGCGACACCTCGTCAACTGGCTCTTGCCTTATTACCTTTGGCGGATCATTTCCTTCACCGCCAACACCAGCATCGACTTCAATGCACCAGCCCCCTCCGCGATGCCAAACATCAACTCCGTTAACAGTTTTTATGTAGTCTATAAATTCCATACTATATTCCTCAAACATTAAAAATAGGCTCCTAGTTGAAGCCTATTTTGGTTGGGACTGTGCGAACGAGTATTTACTCGGTGGCTTCAACCATAGTGAAGCACAGCCCTTGTAGGCTGAGAAGGAGGAGACCGAAACTGCTTCGTACGTTAAAACTCATAAGACGCTTACTATACCGCAAGAACCACAGGGCCGTCAACCGCATCTTATTTCAGATATTGCAACATCGTTGGATGAATAATGGCAATATCCTCAAATTCTTTCAACCTCAGCAGCCCCCTGTAGGCGGTCACAATGGTCTGCGCTTTTGCCTCAATGGCACACTCCAAAATTATGTGATCATCGGTATTATTTAGAACATTTGTGACTCGCCGTCTTGATTGCACCAATGTGGCATACAGCAAAATCATATCTATAAAATTGGCTGAGTTATTGGACTCATAGAAGAACCTTGGCTCTAATACCTCGCGCACTTCCGTAATGATTTCTGGCGAGATATAAATCTTATAAGGCCCATTAAACCCAGAACGTTCAAGCTGCTCGCGAGCATAGCTTTTTGGCTTAGTTGCGGCCAGATAGACGTTGCTGTCGAAGACGATCTTCATAGGTTTGGTCACTCTCCAGGTAGTCGTAGATGTCTTGTTCGGTCTTTAAGCCCAGCGCGTCCAAGATTGGCTCCATTTTCTTGGTGTGATAATCAAGATCTTGGTTGAATTTGTAGGTTTGCACCATTTCGCGAAACAAATCACTCTTTGATTTTTTGGCCTGCTTTGCCCAGGCGTTAAAATCACGCTTGATATCATCTTCGACCGAGAAACTCATCGTAGTCATACTAACAATTTTAGAGTCTTTTTAATCTCTTATCAATAATTTTTTATTGACATTAACGAACGCCACTTATGGCTGCAAAAACTCGGCGCATTTGCTGGGCAACTCCCCTACGCCTAACGCTCTCGGCAATATAGCCTTCCGTAAAGTCTTCCCAAGCGATATCGAATAAATCGGGCCGACCACTAAGTCTTTGGTTCGTAGGCAATGTGTGATTAAGGGCAGGACAACCAGCATTTGCATTTATGTGGAGACGAAGCAAATGTCTGCCCTGTTCGCTGTAACCGACTGAGCGTTCTCGGGCGCTATACGCAAGAAAAATGTGGGGTCGACCAATAATCCTGCGGAGCACCTTCTCGTCATTGCTATCCCGACCATCGCTAGGTTCACGAGATACCAGACCAAACACCCGACCCAAACTTCGACTGTTCCGTAGTTGCTCCGCTACTTCCTCACGAGGAATACGTGCAGGTAACACTTTCCAGGCAGCATCTAACAAACCCCAAGATTGTTCACGAGCCCTTTTTACTAACCTAATACCTTTGGTTACCACTTCTTCCGTTACTTCTTGTGAGTCTAACAAGACTTGTGAGTCAGTTAGCAAAGTTGCTGCGGCCGCTACCAACAACGGCTCGGAAGACAAATGCTCCATAAGGTTATGTGGCTCCGCCGTTGCTGGCTCGGCCATGTGTTGTAAGCTTGCAATGTCAAGCGTCTGCATTGCCAGCTCACTAATCGGCGTTAAGGGCTTTGGCATAATTACTATTATACCACTTTAATGAGAAATATCTATTCCCACTCGGTGGTAGCGGGGGGTTTGTTGGTCATATCTAGGAAGACTTGCGTGATGCCTTCAACTTCTTTGAGGATGCGGGCGGCGATGGTTTCTACGAAGTTTTTGGGGAGGTCTAGTTCTGGGAAAAGGGCTTGTGAAACTAGGTAAGTTACGGAGCTGATCGGGCGTAGGACAATGGAGCGCTTGCCTGGTTCGCCGAAAGATACGGGCAGCAGAACTACTGGACACTGTTTGATGGTTGTCAGCAGGTCAGCACGACGCATTTCTTCAAACACGATGGCGTCGGCTTGGCGGAGTTGCTTGGTAACATCCGGAGTAAGCAAGGTTGGCGTGGTGTATATTTCATCGAGCGGTGTATCGCCAAGCGCGTACACCACGCGGTTGATGTGACCACGATAGGCCGCCGGAATGGCTGTGGCCAGCTCGTGAAGCTTGGGCCAGTCTGGCCTACCTTGCAACGCAACCGCCGAAAGATGTGAGCGTTCATCACCACCAACACCAACACTCCGAACAGGCAGTAATTGAGCATCATACCCGCCGTTTTCTTTTGCGTACGTTGTAATCTCGGCACTAATTTCTGATGGCCGTACCGGGCCAGCAGTTTCATGGCAAATAATGCGGATAGCTAGGCCTGGTCCTGGGAATGGCTGACGCTCCACAACGTCGTATGGAAGGTTCAATTGATGGCCGATTTCGCGGATTTCGTTCTTATGCAGATCACTCAGCGGCTCCAGCAACAAACCTCGTTTTTCCAGTTCTTTGACTTCGGCAACTTGGTTATGGTGAGTTTTAATAACAGCCGTGTTACCACCGGTGCTGTAGCCGCTTTCGATACGGTCGGCGGCGTTTGTTCCCTGTAACAACAGCACATTTGCTTCGTCTAACCCAAGGCTTTTGAGCAAATCATTCTGAATCGTCACGAAGGTTTTGCCGATAATGCGGCGCTTGGTTTGTGGGTCACTGACCGCCGAAAGCCTGTCGGAAAGGATACCTTCGAAGTCCACGGTAGCATTAGCAAACTGGTCGATTGCTTCGATTTTTTTGACGTTAATGCCGGCGTCGTTTAGCATCTCGATAACGTCGTTGTCTTCGTCGCGCATGAAGCCGCTATCGATATAGTAGGCATGGAGATTTTCGGCTGGAATTTCTGGAGCGGCCAGGCTTAAGGCAACCGTTGAATCAACACCGCCACTTACAAATGCAATTACCTGTTTGCCCGCGACGCGTTTCTTGATCTCGGCTCGCTTGGCTTTGATTACCAGATTTGTGTGTTCGGCAATCAGTTCTTCGTTTGGCTTAAGCCCAGCAATGCCTTGCAGAAAGTTGCGGATAATTTGGTAGCCTTCCGGCGTATCCTCAAACACTTCGGGGTGGAACTGCACGCCCACAAAATTACCACGGGCAATTGCCGAAAAAACATGTGTACCGTCGTTTAATTCGTGCCCGCCAAGCGCCGTCACGTCGTCAGATAATTTGGTGACAAAATCACCGTGCGTAAATAGTGCAACTTGTTCTGATTTGGTATCGCTAAAAAGCCGGTGCGACGTATCGACTTTGGTTTTAGTGCGACCGTCTTCGCGCTGTTTGCCTTTTTCGACTGTACCGCCCAGCGCCAAAGCCATAGCCTGCATACCGTAGCAAACGCCTAAGAATTTGATGTCTTTGTGCCACAGTTCGGGGTCTGGCGCCGGAGCCGCTTCGGCGTTGGAGCTGGCTGGACTGCCCGACATAATTACTGCCCCATAATCAGCGGCCAACAGATCAGCGTTAGTATCAATCGGCAAAAGTGTGGCTTCGTAGCCAAGCCGCTGCACAGCCTTAACGACCAAATCTACATACTGTCCGCCGGCGTCAAGAATGGCCACTCGCTGGCGAGTGTGTAACGTACTGTTATCTCTCGTCGTTACTGCCATGAATCCATTTATCATAACAGGTACCGCGCATTCACAAAAGGCTTAAAAGCTCTTTGAGCGGATAATCGTCAGCATACTAACCCTCGAAATCGAAATGCCACCATTCATATAGCCAAACTTTGAAACCAGCCTGTGACATAGCAGCTTGCAGTTGCTTGCGGTGGGCCAGCTCCTCTGGATATAAACCGCTGGCGTTTACATATGCACGTTCCGAAAAGTCGTCAAAATCGCCACCCATAGCCAGATATGTACCATCTTTGTCGGCGAGTGTGACGTCGATTGCCAAGCCTTTGCAATGATTAGACACGGCAAGCACATAACGCTCATCGTCATTCACAGCTCGCAATTGCGCCTGTACTCGCAGTGGACGATACGCATCCCAGATAACAAGCCGGAGTGATTGGTCGCGTAAGATTGCCGCTGCACGAGTTAATTGCCGAGCAGCCGGTTCATCCAACATTGGCTCTGTACCGACTTCGTATAGCCTATGACCCGTAATATTATCATCACTGGCGTAGCGCAAATCGATAATTGCGTCTGGGATAAGACTGGCAATTGCAATCAGTTTCATGGCGTAAACCGCTTTGGGTTAAAATTGTTTCAAGTAATTGGTGCTGAATGACGTGGTGAGTTGTTGGGTATGGCGCGCCCGATCTTCGGCAAGGCCAATCAGCTTCTGAACAAGGTCGACACTCGAAATACCAGCAGCTTTCCAGTTGTGCGCATATAAACCACCCGGTAGCGGGTTCACTTCATTAAAATACACTTCGCCAGACTTGCTGTCTATGAGCATATCTACTCTGGCAGTGCCTGAGCAACCAAGCGCCTTGTACACAGCCAGCCCAGTTGCTTCCGCTTTGGCGTACAACGCCGGGGGCAAGTCGGCTGGGATTTGACTATAGCCTTGGGCTCCCCCGCCATTTTTTTGTCCACCCTTGCCTTTGCCTTTTTTACCACCTTGCATGTACTTGGTTTCGAAATCAAAGAAATCTTCTGGTTTGGTCATGGGTTGTTCCAAAAGCGCTGGTTTTGGATCATCAGCAAAGCCCATAATTGGCAGGGTAACCTCAATCAAATTCTGGACGGCTTCTTCGACGATCACGCTGTTATCGTAATGAGCAGCAACTTCTAATCCATTACGCAATTCCGCTTCGTTAACCACCCGTGATATACCGATACTTGATCCCAAGTGGGCCGGTTTTACGAACAGTGGAAATGCAAGGTCGCTTTTGATCTGTTTGACGATTTTTGCGCTGTCGCGTTCCAGTTCCGCCTTGCTAAAAGCCAAGAACTTTGAAGTTGCAATACCACAGCCAACGGCCAATTGTTTGGCCAGTACCTTATCCATAGCAATCGCGCTCGCAGCCACCCCACAACCAACATACGGCACTCCAGCCATCTCCAGTAGGCCCATTAGCGAACCATCTTCACCATATGTACCGTGCATGGCGGGGAACACGACATCAATTTGTTTTAATTGTTTACGCCCGGCAATACCACTCGATTTTACTAATGTCATGCCGCCATCAAACTGCACGCTCACAGGGTGCGAACGACGAATAAAGTCATCGATGTCACCGCTCGTGAATAGCTTAATATCTTTAAGTTTTGGATCCCAATACCACGCCCCATCGCGCGCAATATAGATCGGTTCAACCCGATATTCTTTCGTAAGTTCAAGTGGTTTGATAATGCTTGCGATAGCCGTCACAATAGATACATCATGCTCGGTGGAACGCCCGCCAAAAATAACTGCAATTGTTTTCATATCCTGACTCTACCATATGAAAAATTGCAATTCAATACCACAATTTAGATATACAATTAATTAACTTTGTAGTAAAGTGAAAAAGTTGTTAACAGAAATGAAACTATCGTTTCAAGTATAATTCAATCATGCCTGACCGCCTTACCATAGCCGATATTAGTCTCAAGAACTACAAGCATAACATTGCGAAAATTCTTGAGCTAGTGCCAACTAAAGTAAAAGTGATGGCCATAGTGAAAGCCAACGCCTACGGTCACGGCATTGAGCATGTTGCCGCTGCCGCTCTAGAAGCTAGCGCGTCATATATTGGAATCGTAAGTTTGGGCGAGCTTAAACGAATCCGCAACTCAGGCATAACGGCACCGACGCTAATCCTGAATTATCTTGACCCGGCTTCCATACCCGAAGCCGTACAACTTGATGGCTCCATTACAGTCATGGACATGGCAGCCGTTGAAGCCATTCAAAAGGCAGCGGCTACACTGTCAAAAAAAGTAAACGTGCATATAAAGATTGACACCGGCATGCACAGAGCTGGTTGTGATCCAGACAAACTGCTTAGTCTTGCCCAAGCCGTAGTGGATGCTTCACACCTGGAACTTGAAGGCATTTTTACACACTTTGCGGAGTCTGAAACCCTGGACGCAGCATTTACCCACCAACAATTGGGAGTATTCAATGCGTGTATTCGCACACTAGAGGACAAAAGTATTAAGCCTCCTTTAGTTCATTGCGCAAATAGTGCGGCCATACTTGCGTTGCCAGAAACCCATTTTACGATGGTACGACCAGGACTTATTACTTATGGACTTAACCCGTTTCCTCCTGAACATGCCAAGCACGCCTTTGTTACCAAACATTTCAAACCAGTCCTGTCACTCAAAACACAGGTTGCTTTTATAAGAACTATCGAACCAGGCGAAACGGTCGGTTACAACCGACGCTGGCAAGCTGGACGCCAAAGCACAGTTGCGCTCTTGCCAATTGGGTATGGTGATGGCTATCGGCGAACGCCTCACAATGCGGGTAAGGTACTGGTCGATGGTCAATATGCACCCATTATCGGCAGTGTGGCCATGGATCAAACAGTTGTGGACATAACCGATATCGACGGCGTATCAGTTGGCGATGAAGCAATATTATTAGGTACACAAGGTGATAAGATAATCACCACGGATAATATTGCAGCAGCTTACGGTACCATTAATTACGAGGTGGTCACAGCTTTATCTGACCGAATTTCGAGGCATTACCTAGATTAATTAGGCATAGTTGTCGGTCCAGTCGTTTTGCATGAGGACGACGTCACCTGCGGCTACAAAGTGTTCTAGGTTGGTGTAGAAATCGAGTGGATCTGATTCTACACGGATTTCACCCTTAAAATTGGCTGTTTTGAGACCTTTTTGGATTGATGCGGTAACCGAGTTTTTCATGAGAATAACCAGGTCTGGCTTGGCGCTAGCAATATATTTACCAACTTGCTGGTGAATGGCTTTGGTGTCTTTGCCTTGGTCGACCAGGCCAGGGGTAACATAGATTTTGCGCTTGGCTTTAAGGCTGGCCAAAAGTTCGGTGCCAACCCGAATGCCTTCCAAGTTACCGTTGTAGGTATCGTCGATAACCGAAGCGCCACCGACATTACGAGCCTGCATGCGGTGTTCGTAGGGTACGGTTTTTGCAACACCATTTTTCACCTGCTTTTCGGTTAGTCCTAGTTCCAAAGCCAATGCAGCAGCAAGGCTGAGCGGTCCAACTTGGTGTTTACCAAGCAAACCGCTAGTCAACTTTAGGCTGCGCTTGCCTTTTGTAAGTGTAAAACTGGTTGCGAGCGGCGTAAGCGCAATGTCCTTAACTTTCCAGCCCAAACTTCCAGTGGCTGTGTAGAGCTCAATGCTCTTCGATTTCTTTGCAAACGGCAATAAGGCAGCCGACTCACCGTTGGCGTAAATGTGCTTGTTTTTAAGATAACTAGCCAACGAAAAGATGTCTTTTCCGGCGGCTTCAAGCGTCTTGTACCGATCCAGGTGTGCTGGTGCTAGGCCAGTAATGACACCATGTGTTGGCTGTGTTGTGGCAGCAAAGCGAGCGACATCGCCAGGTGCACCTTCGCCGTATTCGATGATTAGTACATCCTCATTACCGGTCAGTCTTTTTGCAAAATAAGCGTGCGAGCTAGCAACGTTTTTGTTGCCTGGGGTAGCGGCAACGTTCTTACCTTCGCCGAGCACCGTCAGCAACAGCTCTTTCATGCTTGTTTTGCCGTAACTGCCCGCCACGGCAATTTTGACACCAGGGTGATCTGCAAAAATTTGCTTCGACTCAGCAATGAGTCGCCGTTCGTTTGGCCTTGTCTGCAATTCTCGCCCCAGAATCAATGGCACGACCACCAAATGTGCCCAAACCAACGGGTATGAAACAATCAGGGCCAACCCAAACAGCTCACCTGCCACTAAATCATTCCATCGCCAGAGCACAATCAGTAGCAAGCCGAGTATAATCTGCAGCCCCATACCCGCAAGCAGGGCCAGCCGCAACAACTTGGCAACCCGCGTTTGGTCGAGCGTTCGGCGATACATAACCTTCGAAAAATCCTGCGTTCGCCAGTACCACTTTAGGTATGGCCCTACTCGATATTCGGTATTTTGCAGCATATACACTAGTACACTGGCGTAACGGGGACGGTATAAGCCGAACCATGCTTGTAGTGTCTTCATCGCAAAAAATCCTCAATTATTTTTATAACTCTAGCTTGTTGGGCTTGATACAAGAAATGGTCGGCTCCTGGCAAAATCTCTAGCGTTGAAGCGTCGATTGCCTCGTGAAAGATTTCGCCGTAGCGAACCGGTGCTTGGGTATCTTGCTCACCGTAGACAAGCAAGGTTGGCATTGTGAGCAAGCCAGCATCCTGACGTACGTCGTCAGCAATGACTTTTTTGAATGTTTCCTGCAAATCCTCCACAACCAGCATATCTGAGCCAATCGTTTTGTAAACTTTTTGCTGCAGTTTTTTTTGGACACGCGTGGGCAGTGGTTTTGCCAGCACTTTGCCAGTTTTGGCAACCAAACGAAGCGCACGGTTGCGGCCCTTATACTCACCGCGAATACCGGCACTGGCCAGCAAGACAAGTTTATCCGCAGCAAATTTGTCGCGTGCCAGCCCACGAATGGCAATAGCGCCGCCATTGGAATGACCCAGTAGTACAGACGGTTTCAAGTTCAGCTTGGCTATAAAGGCCGCTACGAAGCCCGCATAGTCATCGAGTCCCCAAGCTTTAGTTGGCGACTGCGTACCACCAAAACCTGGCAAATCGGGCACGATAACATCATATTTTTTAGCTAATTCGACCGCAAATGGTTGCCAGTTAGCACTCGCATCACCCCAGCCATGCAGGATGAGCAGCTGCGGACCTTTGCCAAGACGAGTGTAATTGGTTAGGAGGTCACGAACAACTGCTTGCATATAGCGCCATTATACCCCACGCTACTGTGTGAGCGTGAACAGATTGGTAGTTGGCGTTGGCCCGCTGGTACCTGTTTGGCCAGTAGCACCAAAAACGAGCAAGCTACTTAGGCCGGTACTATTCAGTACGGTCATGATTGGTACTGCACCAGCTGGTGCAGTGACATTTACAGTGTCGTTACTTGGCGTTACTTCCATAGTTGCCGTAGCTTTAATAGGTGAACCAACACTGCTTGCATTGACGTTAAGATCAAAGTCAAGCTTATTGGTGTCGGTGTTTATGGTGGCTACAAGCTTAACATCAGTGGTCTGGCCACTGTCGTTGGTGTTAAATTCAAAGACAAATGGCACAGCTTTGGTACCCGTGTAGTTCAGGCCAAGATTAAAGAAACCTTTGACCGGGTTTGGTGAGTCAGCAAAGTGGAATTGGTGAATGGTTTTGGTTTTGGCGTCAACATACATATTGAAGCTGTAATCTGCTTTTGCGCTGTCGATGGATTTGTTGAGACTTCCTGTATCAATCACTTGACTAAATGACTTACCACCGTCCGCTTGTTTGACCCAAGCGTTGAGCGAGCTAGCGTCGAGTGCAGCTGCCACCGCTGCGCTGTAGCTTTTGAGGTTTGCTTTATCGTAGCCCATTTTGTAACCGTAGACGCTGCGGCCATCCTCAGTCGACTTGCCCAAGTACGCTTGCTTGACCAACACCGCTTTGCTTTTATCGGTCGTAAACAGATATTGGCGGTCAACTACACCGATGCGCTTTAAAGCATCTTGGAACTCGGCCTGGGTTGGCGTCATAGCTTTGCCGGTTATGTTAGTCGTTGTATCGCCACTTGCAGCACTGGCTGCACCATCAATTAACGTGTGGTCGACCGCAATCCATTGGCCGTCGAGTGCGTCGTATTGCTTTAAGCCATAGCCATCGAACAGGCTCTTGATGCCCGTTACCTGAAAATACAAATCAGGCGATGCTTGACCAGCTGGCTGCAGCGAACGGAAATTGGCGCCAAACTTTTGACCAACGGCATCAAGACTCAGCGTACCAGTGCTATTGCCACCACTGCTTTTGCTGGAGAATGTGCCATCGCCTGCTATACCACCGCCGGAAACGTTAAATTTGCCCGTGGTATCGGCACCCTTGTAAGCTTTCTGTGCTTGATCGTTCTCGTAAGCCACAAACTTGTCGTAGGCGCGATTGCTGTAATTGAGTGATCGGGCGTACACACCGTTTGGTGTGTTTGGCAAATATATCGCAAAGACATAGCCACCACCTAGCAATAGCACTAATAAAACGGCAAGCGCAATGAGTATTGGGCGTTTTTTGCTCTTTTTACCAAAAGAATTTGAGGTGTTGATTGGCGCAGTTGTTGGCCCGCCGGCATCAGTACTCATAACCAATGGCTGAGCAGGATCTACCTGAGGAGCAGCCAGATTAACAGCTGGTGTCGCAACGTTCGAAGCCGCGATGCCTGGCTCAACCATTGTTGGAGCAACTTCTGTAGGCACGGTAGTCGCTACTGAAGGCTCTACGACTGCCGGGCTTGCAAAACTAGGGGCAGGTGGCGTCTGCTGCGCATTAGGGGTCTGCGGAACATTATTAGCTTCCGGAGTCGGCATCCAGACGGTTGGCTCCGGATTATCCTGATTGTTGGTAGGAAGTTGACTGTTTGGATCCATGTAAGCTCCTCTTAGATATAAACAAGTAGTTATAGCTGATTACAGCGTTGTCTCAGGATTGATTATACATAAGCAGTACGCTTTTCCAAGAGATAAATAAAAAGACCCAGCCATGCTGAGTCTCTTTAGTTGGTGGGCGAGGTGGGATTCGAACCCACAAGCCTTTTAAAGCAAGGGATTTTAAGTCCCTCGTGTATACCGTTCCACCACTCGCCCTTTTCAACATTATTAGTATAATTGGTGTCTGCAAACTATCAATCATGTTAAGATAATTTATATTATGAAGACCTGCACAAAATGTCTTGAATCAAAGCCAGAATCTGATTTCTTCATCAGAGACAAGTCTACCGGCAGACTTCATGCTCAATGCAAGGCATGCTACAAACTACACCGAACAACTTATTCCGCACAGCATTATTTAAAATATGGTAACGCCTACCGGCTCCGAGCTAGAACAAGACGAGCGGCCATAAAGAAGGCACTTCAGACAAAGATGACAGAATATCTGAGCGATAAGTCTTGTACCCTGTGCGGCGAAAGTGACCGAAGAGTGCTAGACTTTGACCATATCGAGCCGAGCTTAAAATCATTCGGTATAGCCCAAGGAATTACAAATGGCTTGACTTGGGAACGACTACTTCTCGAAATAGATAAGTGCAGAATACTATGTGCAAATTGTCATAGAAAGCACACGGCAACACAACGGGGCTGGTACAAAAACAATTAAATGGAGGCACGTATGGGATTTGCACCCATGTTTACAGTTTTGCAGACTGCCGCGTAACTACTCCGCCAACGCGCCCCATTCGGACTATTATACAGTACTGTGGTCCGTTTTTACGCCGTTAAAATCCAGCGAACAATGATGTCCTTGAGCTTACGATACTCGGCTTCTTCGAACTGCATGTTGGCAATGCAAAATTGTTTGCCACTCATGTGGGAGCAGAACATACAGTCCTGCATGTCTTTGCAGTCTTGGATAAAGAACGAATTCGTAATGGAGTCCGACCACGAGACACTAAAGCTATTCGAGCACCTTTGGCTATCTTCGAGCCGGATACAAAAGCTCGAGGTGTTCGACCGCTGCGTAGCAACCACAAACTCAGAGTCAATCGCCGCATCCGAAAACAAAACATTTTTTGAGCCATGCACATCCAACGAGCGGAACACGTTTTGTGAAAAATAGGTATTGTCACTCTCGGCCACGTTAGTAGAGTCAATCTCGCGCTCAGTGGCAGTAAAGTTTATCTCGCTCCAGGCCGCCAGCACATCTTCCAGATTATTCAGTGGACGTTTTGGCACACCCCAGCCCGGGCCATTAGTATCTCGGTTCCAAGCATTTTGCATTGTTATAAATTTGGTCGGGTTGGTAGACTGCGCCCAAGTTGGCTTATTGGTGGTTGCATCGTAGACTCCTTGCGGCAAACGAACGTCAAAAGCGTACTTGGCCATGAACTGTTCGAGTGTGAACGGGTTTTGGTAACCAAAAACTTGGCCGACAATTTTATCGAGTATTTCTTTGGCTTTGGTTGCATCCATATCTGTTATTCTCCTATTTTCTGACTTTTTTTCGGCTTGATGACTGGGAGGCTAATAAATCTTGTAGGTTCATGGGCTGGGCTGGTGATGATTGAGTCGGCGTAAAGCTTGGCGGCGTGGCAATTGGTGTCAGTGGCGGTGATATCGTTGGGACTACGGGTACAGTTTCTAGAGATGATGGTGGTGCAGCCGGACCTGATTGCTCTTTGAATCTCGATGGCAACTGTTGAGACGGCGCGTAATTTTTGAGCTGGGCATTGGTGGGCATGTGCCGGGCAACGGTGCTCGCATCGAGTGTACGGGCTTTAACACACGGCAGCATTTGGCCGTCGTTGCTGAGGCGCAGGAAACATTCGCGGGTGTTCAGCGACGTAAGCATTTGCACGCGGATGTCAGTTTCTTTGAGGCCTTTTTTGTGCTCGGCTTCAACGATTTCTTTTGGCAGTTCGATGGTTAGATTACCTTCCAGCGCCCTGGCGTCTTCTTCGGAAACCCGGAAGACATAATAATTGTAGACGTTGGTGAAAATGGCGTCTTGCAATGGCTTTTCGATCTGGCCAAAGTATTGTTGTGTCAAAAATACGAACAAGTTATATTTGCGAGCTTCGGCAAGAATTGATGCCAGTGCCGGGTTCTGCACTACCGACACTTCGTCAATAATCAAAATCACCTTCTCATTGAATGCGTGGGCTTGGGCAAGCAAAAAGATTTGCTGGATGAGCAGCCCGGCCAGTGTTTTGACGACTTTTTCGCCCATGCTGACTTTGTTCAGCGAAAAGACCGTTAAGAAGTTACCACTAATAAGCTGGGTAAGCGAGGCCGCGTTTTCGTTGGTGTTAGCCAGTGACGGCTGCATCTGCATTTCGTCTACTAACGATACGATTGGCGAAATTGCTTCATTGTAGTACTTGGTGCGCAGCTCGTTAAAGTCAGCCCCAAAGAAGTGGACAACGTTTTCCGGCACATAGCCTTGCACATGGCCGAGCACCTGATTACGAAGCTCTATATCTGTTACAAAGCGTTTAAGCATATCAAGCGACATCGATTGGGCAGTCATTAGCACAAATAAACTCATGCGTAGCACTCGTTCTAGTTTGGGATTGTGCTGATCCGCTAATAACGATTTAAACAGCGTACCAGTGAGTTCGGTGGCTGCCGAAATGTCCGTGCCCGCACCACCAAACAGTTCGGTGCCTTCGTCCTGACCTTTGAAATCCAGAATCTTGGTGTTTTCGATGCCGCGCAGATCGTCCGCCAAAGCAGCATGTGGATCGATAACCACCACACGGTAATTTTGGCGCACGCCGCTGCGGTTTAGCCGGTCGATCATCAGGGTAATTAGTTTTGACTTACCGCTGCCGCTGGCGCCAATGATAAATGAGTGCTTGTCGAAATCGTAACTAGTGAGCGGCAAATAGTAATCTTTTGGCAGGTACGGAAAGGTATCGACTTCGAAGATGGCGTTCAGGTTTTCACTCTGTAGCATGTGCATGCTTTTTTGAATATCCAGATATTTGGGCTGCTTCTTGCGCAGATATTTGGTATTGGCCACAAAATCGACTGCCAGCAAATTGGTTGGCAAATTTAAGACCGTTTTTTTGGCAGCCACCGGCAAACCAGCGGCATTTTTAAAGTACAGCTTCATGGCAACATGCGCTTTTGTAGGGTTCATGACTTTCATACTAAACAAGGCGTGTGTTAGCTCACTAGACTTTTTGACAAGATATTTTTCGCGCAGATCAAGCAAATTACCGCCGCTTACAAACTGAACAAAGCGCAATCTTCCATGGTTGCCTGGCACCGCAATCTGTTCGGCAGTCACTGGCCGCAGGACGACGCCTTCTAGATTGTTGGACAGTAGCCCAACGTCTTTATTGGTTCCCACATAATAACGAACAGTACTGTTTTCGATAGTTACCAGCAGCTTGAAGCTCCGGAGCGTGCCAATATATTGCGCCACGCCCAGCAGTGTTTTGTGCCACTGCTGCTGGTTATACGTATCACTTAATAGGTACAGCTCATACCAATATTGCATGCCAAGGTGAGAGGATGGTTCCATTGCTTCCCATTATAACCATATTCACTCTTTTTGCTTACTTTATACCGGTTGTGCCTAGATTACCCTGCTACACCGGACAGGGCACCAAAGTACTCTTTGCGAGCAAATGGAACCTACAAGCTTTACTAAAATCTATATATATGCGATAATAATATCCAATGAGAGACATTGTTACACCTACTGAGGCCTTCCTTCGACGCGCAACAGTGGACGGCTACAGCATGCAAACCCCCTTCATTCACCCTTTGATTGGAAAAGAGATCTCTGGCGAGCTAAAAAGAACTGGCTACTTGGTTGACTACACCGAGCTAAAGCCAACAACAATTTTTAAAGAAAAGGGCATGCGGGTCGCCCGTTTGGTTCATGAAACGCTGAACGAAATGCTCTGCAGCATAGAGGGCAAAGACGAAAATCATATCCCGCTTTTCAGCGTGAGGGTTTTCGAACCTGGCCAACACGACACCACCATCCACAGAAACCATCCTAGTGTCGGGCCATGGGCCATAGGCATTACACTGAGCGGAGCAGCACCATTTAACGTCTATAGACAAGATCAGCTTACTGGGTACGAACAAACAATACCCCTTATCGGTGACGGAACAGACCCTGTCCCACGCGATTCGATGAATGCCTGTGCCGGTTCGGGATGGGCGCTCTATACCAAAAACGAACTCATACCCCATAGTAGCGGCCTTGTGAATTCTGACACTCAAAGAGAGCTACTCATTTTATACGGACTTCGGGCTTAAGACACCCTACACCCTAGGTTCATACGCACTACCTAAGGCTAAACGGTGGGTATTTATCGGTTACCAAAAGAAATGCGTATGCATTAACCCTAACGCTCCATCTGCCGACGCCAACTACAAAGTCGAACAGACCCTTCGGGTATCGGCCAGTGAATACTATGGCAAACCACGCGATGATGGTAGCAATTGCGGCAATGATGACGAGCACCGCCAATACAACATAGTGGGGTATGGCTAGTAACCACTTTACCAGTGGCAACCAGCGGTTAAGGTCTCGCTTTACGTTAGGGTAACCGACGTCCAAATGTACTGATTGGGCTTCAACGGTAGAAGGATACCGATCAGTAAGCAAGAACAGATAGGCCCCGACCCTGGCCGCGAACCGATTCAGCTCCAGGGCGAAATCGAACCACCAGCGTGGATACCGTTGCCGGAAAAGAATCACAAGGGCGGTTACCGCAAAAAGCGCGGACACAGTGTCTCCCCCGTTTGCCATGGCTCTCTTACCGGCTTCGTGCATAAAGCCATGACCACCAGACGCGGTCAACAAGGATAGGATAATCAACGCTGGAATGCTCCACAAAATACGAAAGAACGAAGTTAAACGATCGAGTTTTTCCGGGTAGTCGATATCAAACTTAGCCGCATACGTTTCTTCTTTTGTTGCCATTGCAGTTACCTCCTTGGTTACTGGAACTACGTACTATAAAAAGTGTAGTCCTATTAACAATAAAAACATAGAAAAAGCAGGACGCCGAAACTTCCGAGATCTCTCACTTCTAGACTACTTTTATAACTACATTGCCTGTTTTTTGTCCCGATTCAACATACCTGGTAGCTTCAACGATCTCATTAAGCGAATACGTTCTGTCTATTACTGGTTTATAGGCACCAGATTCAATGAGTCGTTTAATATACTCCATTTTTTCTTTATTGATTTTAGGTATTGGGAATATGACCTTTCGGCTACCAGTCAGTGCGAACCAGACCGCTAGGAGCGGATTTTGTCCATAAGAGCCAAGTTCCGTAGAGTAATATTTCCCTGCTGGAGTGAGAAGTTTTTTGCACGCGCCGTACGAGCTTTTGCCTACTGCATCAAAAACAAAGTCAAACGTCTCGTCTACTTTAGTAAAGTCTTCTTTCTGGTAGTCAATAACCTTATCTGCGCCGAGTAACTTTATGAGCTTTAGATTTTTTGTGCCACAAACAGCGGTCACTTCTGCCTTTAAATGTTTTAGTATTTGTATGGCAGCTGAACCGATTGCACCCGAAGCCCCGTATACCAATACTTTTTGGCCTTTTTGGATACCCACTGCTGTAATCACGCTGAGCGCATATGTCGCTCCTTCGCCAGCTGGGGCCATCACTTGGTAACTGAAACCTTCTGGCATTTTTGCCATAGACCCATCGGCCGCCACAGTCATATACTCCGCGTGCGCACCAGACCGCACATCCTCGAAACCAAAGACTTTGTCACCCACCTTAAAATCTTTGACATCAATGCCGACTTCCACAATCTTGCCAGCAAACTCGCTGCCCGCAACTGGCCTTTTGGGTTTTATGAGACCGGTAAAAAAGCGTGACACAAAGTACCTTGCGCTTCTAAAGCCGGTATCCGTCCGGTTTACCGTGGTGGCATAGATTCTTATTAAAACCTCATTGTTATGAGGGGTCGGCTCTTCCACTTCTTTAATATGAAGTACTTCCGGAGGTCCATATTTAGTGTAAACAGCTGCTTTCATCCGTGTTAACTATACCAAAAACTCAGGATACTCTAGCTTATCTGGGAATCATTAACCAGTTAGCCGCTAATCTCCAACGGTACCTGTTTTGACTTCTCCGGCTCGTTTGTAATTGGCGAAGATGACGCCGTTTGGCGTGACTACACTATCCGTTAATGTAAAGGCTGCGGCTATACCGTCCTCACCGAACAAGCGTTTACCGACGCCAAGCGTGATGGGGAATGTCATGAGGCACAGCTCATCGACCAGGTCATATTTGAATAATGTCCGGGCCAGGTCGCCGCTGCCGTGGACTTTAATATCAGAACCATCGCTATCCCTGAGCTTCTTGATGTCATCTACGGTTTTTAGGAACACCGTGTTTTGCCAATCTGACTTGTCCAGAGTGGTGCTGGCACAGTATTTGGTGACGTCGTTTATGCCTGGCCACATGTCGGCGTGCTTAGGCCAGTAGTCAGCAAAAATCTCAAACGTCTTTCGACCCAAAAGAATGTCCGTGGACTGCATCCATTTTGCCATGAAGTCGCCAGCTGCTGCATCGGCTTCGGCGAAATAAGGCGCTGCCCAGCCACCGTACTTAAAGCCGCCTGACTCATCTTCCTCCGGGCCGCCAGGCGCCTGCATGACACCGTCTAGTGTTATAAACTCTTGGACAATTATTTTTCTCATGTCTCGCCTCCTTCGTTAACTATCACATCCTCAAAAGTTTAAGGTCAAAAACATTTATATTCTTAATCGTGTTTTTGTCTGTGAAGTGTCTCACAACAAAAAATCTAGCCATGATATTCGAGCTATTTTGACTTTTGCTGGGGGTGCATAAGCTTTGTAATAATTGCGTACGTCCCCATCCCCAAAACCAGTGAGCAAATAACAAGTATCAAAAAATACCAGTGCGACGCATAGTGGTATAGGCCATCATTGATCTCAGCCGAGTAACCCCCACCAAAATTGAATTCAGTAACCATTATATGATAGCCGCCGAGCCACGACCATGCAGTGTATTGTGAAGTAGAAACAGAATTACATGGAAGCGAGCATATCGCGCCATAGCTTGTAGAAATGCGCTCAAAAGGAAAAGGAAGCACTAAAAACCAGAAGAAACTTGGTAATAAGAATCGTACTATTTTCTTAAGCTTGCTCACTGCATTTACCTTATAAGACTCATAAGCAATTAGCAAACGAAGGAAATACATAAAAACCTCCATTTTCTGGAGGTCATACTACTAATGATTCATTTGGTACGCCTTAAGATACGAGGCCAAAACTTTACTTCTTAGAAATTTGAATGAAAGTCCGCTAAATTAATGCGCACTTACTTTCCTATATAGTTTAGAAAGCTGTAAACTTATCGAATGGACAACCAATTCAAACAAAATGCACTAAGTTGGGGTGATGACGGTGCCAAATGGATAAACCGTTTGCCCGACATGATTTTGGAATATGAGAAAAAATGGGAGTTTAAAGCCAGAAAGCCCTTTGAGCTTAACTACAATTATGTAGCTCCAGTTGACCTACTGGATGGCACAAAGGCAGTTTTAAAAATTGGTTATCCAAAAAACCGCGAGTTTCAATCCGAGATTACCGCTTTAAATACGTTTAATAGTACGGGTATCTGTCGATTACTAAAGGCAGACCATGAAAATGCCGTCATTCTTATAGAGCAAGTTATTCCAGGCACTGTAAGTGGAACGATAGAAGATGATGATGAAGCCACGCGCATCCTTGCGTCTGTAATGAAAAAACTCCGAAAGCCTTTGCCTGACAATAACAGCTATATTTCTATTACTGAATGGGCCAGTGTGATACCTGAATATAAAGCAAAGCATGCTGATGATAGCTTGTTGCCGATTCACCTACTAGATAAAGCAGAGATGCTGTTCAACCATTTAATTCAAACTTCAGAAGAACCAGTGTTACTGCACGGAGATTTACACCACTATAATGTCCTATTTTCTGATGAACGTGGGTGGATAGCTATCGACCCAAAAGGTGTAGCCGCTGAGCCAGCTTATGAAGTGACAGCTATGATTAGGAATCCGTACGATAAAATTGAAGAAATAGCCGATTTGCAGCCTTTGCTCAAACGTCGAATAGATATATTGTCTGAAGAATTGAAATTTGATAAAACTAGAATTCGTGACTGGTGCTTTGCTCAATGCATTATATCGGCAATATGGAGCGTCGAGGGTGTAAAAGGTCCTAATCATGCTTTGCGTGTTGCTAAAGCCTTAGATAACTTAGTTATATAAAAAGACGCTCAGTTAAAGCGTCCCTTTTGGTTTCTTTGTGTGCAGCACTGCTTGTGAAAGCGTAACTAAATATCTAAAGTAAGTTGGCCAAGCCGTGGCAAGTTGATACGAGCTTCTTCTTTCATTCTCATTACTTGCTCAAGTGCAAAAGTACCTAAGGATGTAGAGGGGCTTGGTGGATACGCTTCGCCAAAAACTGCTATTGGCAAGTCCGAAGCGACTCCCACCTCGTGGCCGTACCAACCACCAGTTAAATGAATCTCTGTCTCGTCTTGATTATCATGCCATTCAACTGGACCAATAGGCTTAGGCTTTGATAGAACCACGTCACCCGTTTGTAGGATCTGACCGACCGTAAGTTCGGCTGGCAGCACACCCCTTGTCCTCTCTGATTGCAGTTGTAGTGGGATTCGAGGTGCCACGATTCGATGACTGCCATTAGCAAAATCCAAACCAATACTACTATTGAAAGCAATATAAGGCTTACCACTTATGACTAGTCCGTTGGCCAAAATATCTCCATCTTGAAGCGCCGAGGGTTGCGCAAAATCCTCACCACGGTACATATTTACGCCGCTACCATAATGTTCAATATGGCCTGCAAGATCGTAAGGTTTTGTCCCAAAATACATGCTGTAATAGTAAACTGTTTTACGTAAATTACAAACAGGAATTGGTGTAGACGGTGGACAAAAAGCTACACCTTATTAGAGAAAAGATGGCTCGCTGGAGGAAGATTTTGGAGGTGTCTTATCAAGAGTATTCGTTAAGTAACTAGAGTCAGGGACTTACACTCAGTACTTAGATTCGCCATCCAGTAAGTATCAATCGTTTCCATAACGGTTGCATTAACGAGTGAATACTACCTACCGTAGAGCGCAAGCGCAAGCCCCAACTCATTGGTAGAGAGTTGATCAACTTTGGCATTTAAAGCGGTAAGAATAGAGTCTTTTATATCGCAGTCAGCGGCATGAATAAGTAGACCATGGGTATGGGCGTTTTTAACAAACTCACTATCAATCAATTCAATTGGGCAATGCAGCACATCAATATTGCCGAGTAAGGCATTGTTGATCGCGAGCGTTTGACCAAGTTTCTTATCCATCCATCCTGGCAGGACGGCCACAAGGGTGCCGGTTTTGAATGACGGCTCCAATGCTTTGATACGAGTAAGATTGTAGGCGTTAGGAGAGGTAAACTCGATGACGCTTGAGACATTATGCTTCCTTACAAGCGCGATTACTTTAACGAGAAATTCTTCAGTGAAGCCTTTAAGTTCGATCTCATACTGCAGCCTATCGCCTATAAGCTCAAAGACTTCTTCGAGTTTCGGAATCTTTTCTGCATCACCAATTTTTAGGCCTTTGACATATGCCAGATCTTTTTCGTAGATTTTACCTTCACCGTTATCGGGATTACCTAGATAGTAATCATGATGAACGACGAGTTCGCCGTCGTTCGTAAGGTGAACGTCAAGCTCGATTGCATCTGCACCATTTTCAAACGCTGCTTTAAATGCCGACAGCGTATTTTGTGGGTGGTCTCTTGTATCGCCTCTGTGAGCAATGAGTTTCGTTTTCATGTCACCTCCAATGATGTATTAATTATAGCTTACTCATGCCGCCCTTTCGTCATAGAACCCCTCCCATGTTGGTGTTAAATTTCTTATTCCTTCACGCTCAATTGGATAGAGTCTGGAATCATTTTCAGGCCGATTTATATATGCTACAGGAAAAGTTAGAGCAATGTGGTATACGGTTAATAGATAACGAGATTACCTACATTGAAGATGTCGGGCGCCCTGACCCTTAGTACACCTGATTGTGTGAGCCAACATCAAGGAACTCGTAATGGCTATCGGTTTCCCTGTATACGACCCATAAATCACCGCCGACAGAGAACGCTCGCAAACCCTTCATGGTACCAACAAGTGCATGGTCATCAAGTGGGTAATCACGCACACCTTCCACAAATAGTCCCAACCGCAGGCCGAATTGCTTCTTAAGTTTCTGGTTAACGGCTATACGTTGTAGCAAAGTTCTTCTCAAATTGTTTGCTACGGATTACAGGCTTCATGCCTACAGGTCTTTCATAAACTCATCAACAGAAGTGAATTCTTGCATCTTGCCAGCCTTCTTTTCTGCCTCAAACTCAGCGATAATTCGCTCGTACCTGGCATTGGCCTCCGGGCTTAGCACGACTGCATTGCCATCAAAATCGAGCTTGCGACCATCGGCTTCGGCTTTCGCCCATACACGAATATACGCTTGAGCAGAATCAAAGCCCAAACTGCGGGCTCGGCGTTCTAGACCTTCACGAACATCTTGATCAATAGGGATCTGTAATTTTGTAGTCATAGTACTAAAATAGTATCAAAGTGGTACTGAATTGTCAATATTCGCACGAATTTGACGTCGATACATTTACCGCCAGAAAGGACTCAAACCAATGAAACAGATGAACCCATTTCATATCTCAGTCTTCCGCAAACAGATACACAGGCAAGCTAAGTCAACAATTGCCTGAAACATACCACGCTTCCGCTCGTAGCGGTAGCGGAGCTTCCGGTAGTTCTTGAGCCAGGCATTAGTTCGCTCTACAAAGGCTCGGAACTTGAACTGGCCTTTGTCCATATGGGGCTTGCGGTCTCGCTTTCTCCGGTGTGTGAATGTTCGTTCAGGTATGTTGGTTTTAATGCCTCGTTTGGCCATATGCCTGCGGAAGGTCTTGCTGTCATAGCCTTTGTCGGCATTGAGTTCAGCTACTCTTCGTTTTGCTCCCACCCGTAGCTTGTTCATGGTCGCTTCAGCACAGACAATGTCATTGCGGGTACCTTTAAAGGTCATGCTCACCAGTGGTACCCCCTGTTTGTCGGTGAGCAAGGATATATTGGTACCGTAGCGGTGGTGTTGGCTGTCATACCCGACACCAGCGTAGCGTGGAGACTGGACGAGTGAGCCATCTAGGTTACCGAGCGAAAGGTCTACGTTACCTTCTTGGCTCAGGACTAGCAGAATACGCTGCCAACCTGTTTTGAGATGGCGGTGCTTCTGCCAGAATCTGAGTCGTCGCCAGCAACTACTGTAGCCATGGATGCAGACAGAACTCGGTATGTCCTGCCACCTACAGCCAGTCTTGAGGACGAACAAGATGCCGTTGAGTAGTTCGTTATTCGGGATTAGTTTCCTGGTCTTACCAGCTGGTTCTGGCAGGGTTGCTGCCAGCCAGTCGTATTGTGGTTGCGTGAGGAAAAATGTAGCATGTTCCATGCGGGGTACCTCCTTGTTTTAGCAACAATTAGGGTACTCCGCTCTTTAGATTAGCTCAAGGGGTTTGGAGATATGAAATGGGTTCAATGGGAAATGTGGGGCAAAATAAAAGAACACTCTCGAGTGAGCGTTCTTTCCTCTATTATTCAAATCTGGTGCAGTCCGTGGGTAAAAGCTTACACCTTATCAGAGATGAAATACGTCGTTGGAGAATAATTCTAGAAGTGCCCTATCAAGAGTACTTGCTCTCTAAGTAAGAGCTGGGACTTACACGCTTAACTGACGAGTGTAACCGTGCCGTCTTTAATTACTAATGCTTGCCCATCACTTAACGTCCAGTAATCCATACCATTTTTAAGAAAGTATTTAATGACTTCGTCTACGGCTTCAGACTCTGGGTGATTAGATTTATAGTGTGGAGCGATTGATTTACCAACCATATGTAGTCCCGTCCAGACAACCTCTTTATCATAGCCTTCAGAGACCGTATCCTTATCATCAACCAGCTCTATCCCATGCAAGGTCGGCGTAGCCACCACCGCCCCTGCACTGAAACCCGAGTAAACAATAGTGTCATTTTCAACTAACGGCACTATTAGCTTATCGAAGCCACTTTGCTTCATAGCTCTAAGAAGCAAAAATGAATTGCCTCCAACCACCCAAACTAAGTCATAACTTGATAGTTTCGGTTCTAACTCTTGATTGCGATTAAAGTAGTTTCGCAGGTCTAACTCTTCTGAGTCTATCCCTAATGTGGCCAGCTCTTCAATCTGCGACGCAACATAGGATGCACGTCTTTCATCCTCAGAATTATCTGCCGCATTAAGAACTATTCCGGCCTTAGCATTTTCCTTATTAACAAGTTCCTTGAGTTTTTCAGGATTATTGCCTAAATGGTAGGAAGATAAATATATTTTCATATGTGTCAATGATAACAAAAAACACTCTGTTAGGTGTAAACAGAGTGTTTGGTATTACAGATGTGGTGCGGGTAAAGGGACTCTAACCCTTGGCCTCGTCCTTGGCAAGGACGCGCTCTAAACAACTGAGCTACACCCGCGTAACTTGAACGATTGTATCTGATGTGGGGATAAAAATCAATTGTGTGTGGAAACGTAATTTCCTCCCGGATCGCTTCACTCTGTTCTGCTCTTACCCTGCGGCGTACTTGTAACGAGTCCCTGCGCGCGTCCTCACTCCAACGAACTAGTGGTTCGCCCGTGACTCTCGCATCCTAGTTCGAATCTGGAGCCCTCCACCAAAGAAAATGCCCCAGGCTTAAAGCTGGGGCATTTTCTTTGGTGGACTCTCCCAGGGATTTTGTGAACTACATTCTCCCCGAATTGGAGAGATTGAGCGAACGCCTGGAACAACTGGGTATTGATGACTTTATGTGGAAGCCGATAATGTTTGAGCTGTTCGAGTCTATTACGAATAATAGTAGCGTACCTCTGTTAGAAATACAACCATTCGCCGTAGGTTAAGCATCCCTACTACTGCCTGTTAGTACGACAACAGTAGACTATTACCAAAAGTTGCTATTTTTTGCTACTTTTGGTAATATATAGTTGTTATGCTACTCAAACGAACCGAATATATCAACAGGCTACTCAAGCTCAAAGACAAGAATGTTATCAAGGTGATTACTGGTGTACGTCGCTCTGGCAAGTCGACACTGCTATCGTTGTACCGAAGCAAACTTATGGAGAGTGGTGTGGGCCAGGAGCGCATACAAACCTATAACTATGAAGACCCACGAGTGAACCAAGTGCTTGACTGGCGTGAAATATACTATTCAATAGAAGCCAAACTAGCTAGTGGTGCAAAAAACTACATATTTCTCGATGAGATACAGGTCGTTCCCGAATTTGAGAAACTGGTGGATGGCCTGTTTATTCATGAAGATATTGATCTCTATATCACTGGTTCGAATGCATTCTTACTATCAAGTGAGCTAACAACACTCCTGTCTGGTAGATACATAAGCACCAATATTCTACCCCTATCCTTTGCTGAATACTCTGAGGCGTTTCCTGCTGAGAGTAGAGACCGTGTCTTTGAACGCTATCTGAGCAGCAGTACGCTCCCTGAGACAATAGAGATTGCCGAGGGTAGCCCAGAGCTTGTCAATGATTACGTGCGTGACGTATACCAAACGATAGTGCAAAAAGATATTCGTAGTCGTTTTGAAATTCGCGATATGGATAACTTTGAGAAAGTCGTTAAGTTTGCCTTTGATAACATCGGTAGCCTCGTATCCGCAAAAAGTATCGCCGATGCTCTTAATACAGGTAATACCACGCACAGGCAAGATATATCACACAAAACGGTCGCAAACTACCTCGAGTATCTTACGGCATCGTACCTCCTTTACAAGGCTGATCGCTACGATATCAAGGGCAAACAGCTGCTTAAAACACAGGATAAGTACTATGCTGTAGATCTCGGACTGCGTACCGCACTCCTAGGTCAAAAGACAGATGTCAACCTAGGGCATAAACTTGAAAACGTCATATATCTGGAGTTACGCCGCCGCAACAGTGGTCATATTCTGGTCGGCAAATCAGATAGCAAAGAAGTGGATTTTGTCGTGCAAAACACGCCTAATGATCGACGATACTACCAGGTAGCGCTGACGGTCAAAGATGAAAAAACACTTGCCAGAGAACTGGAACCACTACAAAAAATTCGGGACAACTATCCTAAATTCCTCATCACAACCGACTACGATGATAGTGTCTACGAGGGTATTCGTAAGGTCAACGCGGTTGATTGGCTTCTCCAGAGTAGCTAGAGTTTTTGTATACGCGCTGACGTTTTTTAAACTGCCGATCCAAGAACGGTATGTTTTTGTCATGGTAGTCAATCAGTACTTTTGGTTCGGCGCTATGCATCAGACGACCAAGATACTGTGTTAGTTTGCCTTCGAAGGCAAATGGGAAAGCAAGAATTAACGCCTCAATATTCTCGATATGCATGCCTTCGCCGAGCAGCTGGCCTGTTGCCAGTAACACCTGATAATGCCCATCGTTAATCTGCTTTAGTTTGGACGTTCGGCTGGCGGTGGAATCATCGCCGGTAAAAATCAGTACTTCACATTGACCTTTCAGATACAGCCCTAGCACCTTCAGATGCTCTTTTCGTTCGCTCAATACCAACACTTTCCGGTGTAATCCAGTCTGCTCCAAAATATCCCGTATAACTCGTTGGTTGCGAGCGGTATCATAGCTGATGATTTTGGCAATAAGGTCAAAATGGTCGGTTTTCCAGTTGAACGGCACGGCAAAATCGGTTTCGCGCACTACAATGTCAAAATGTTTCCCGTGTGTTTGCGCCTTCGTAGCATAATCCGCCATATTCGCGATAATATCCCCGATATAGACGTAGATGAGCGGTTCGTCATTGTGCTTGCGTTCAGGGGTGGCCGTCAAACCGTACAGAAACTCCGGATTAAGATGGGCGATGACATTCCGGAATGTTTTGGCCGGAATATGATGACACTCGTCAATAATAATCGTGCCAAACTTATCACGCATATCATTCAGCTCTTCGGAACGGGCAAAGCTTTGCAGCAAGCCAACAGTTATTTGTTTACCGACCAATTTCTTGGCACCGGAGAATCTGCCGATATGTGCCTTGGCAATATTCAAGTTCGACCCTATGCGCTCAACCCACTGATCCAGCAACTCCCGTCGGTGGACCAGGATTAATGCCGGTTTCTGATGACTAGCAATAAGAGACAATCCTATGAAAGTTTTGCCACTGCCGGGTGGTGCAACGATGACACCTTGTTTTTCCTGCATGGCGACCTCGACAATCTGCTGCTGAAGTTCATTTAACTTGATGGCACTTTTGAACTTCACAACTGGAAGATCCGGCACGGCATATGTTATTTCATATTTAATGTCGTTCTCATACAAAAAACTCAGTAGTTTCGCTAGAAAACCACGCGGTAACGAAATGGCCTTATCCGATTCATCGATTAATCGGAAGTATTTTTGTACCTGGTACAGCGACATGCCTAGCCGCTTTTTGGTTAAATATTCGGTGTTCAAGAAATTGAGCTGTTCCTTCAGGAAGCCGACGAGCGCACTGTTTAGCTGCGTTTTTTGTAGGGTGATGTTCTGGTCGACGGTCACTCTCAGCTTTTTGCTTTTGGTCTCGGGCAACGACTCATTGGGTATGCCCGCAACCAAATCATATGCCATATCTAGCTCGTTAACTGCGTGCCTCCTAATACTTTTGAGTACACTATATTGGTCTTCATACGGTTCACCGGTTTCGGGAACTAAGAACACCGTGTTGCCATCTCTGGCAGCTATACCCTGAAAGGGTAGTGCAATAAGATTACCAAGTCCGTTTTTGGTGATCACGTCCTGGCTGGGGAACAGCCGGTCAAAGCTGGCTTCTTTGTCGAAGGCGGAGAGACCGAGAACCTTACGAGCAACTTCCAATCCGATAGCCCGGCTCTTATAGCACGGATAGGCGTCCTCGAAGAAAACCCAAACATGGCCGCCATTACCTGAACGCGACCGCTCGATGTATGCCGTTAAGCCCAATGCCGCCATCTCCTGTTGATAGCTTTTGCAATCTGCCAGCCAATCGCCGTGGTCAAAGTCTGCTACCAGAAAATACGACGTGTTATTTGGCAGGATTGGATAGATACCCAGCGCAACGTGTCCAGACAAGTGCTCTCGTGTTACTTCATTAGTCAGTGAAAGTGGCGTTTTGTTCTCGAAATCTTTCAGCGAGCCGCCACGCGCCCGGTGTGCATTGAATTCGTTCCAGTCGAAAGAGTATGCGGGTGAGTAACCGGATTTACCGTTCTTCTCCCAGCGACGCGCAAATATGTCATCGCGACCGCGAAATAGTGAACGGTAGAGGTTAATCTTGTTGTCATGCATATCTTTACTCTCAATACACTGTTAGGTTGAATTATACATCTTTACCGAAAAACTTCGTGACCGTAAGACCCACGCCAAAGCGGTGTTTTGCATGGTCGGTCCGAAGTAATCATTGATAGTCACAGGACGCAATTCGGTGTTAAGCAGATAAACATCGTGTTGCTTAGAGCAACTGAATCGTCACCCTGCCAGACTAGAACTAAATTAATGGAGGTGGAAACTAAAAAGTTCTAGATTTTGTAAAATCTAGAACTTTTCGTATCTGTTGATCTGTTTGGTGGCTCCTCCCAGACTCGAACTGGGGACACGCGGCTCTTCAGGCCGCTGCTCTACCAACTGAGCTAAAGAGCCTTGGAGTAGGTTAACCTATTCTACGAAAAAACAGAGTAAGAGGCAAGCAGCTATTGTACGAACGCTAGCTGCTGGCATACAATGACAAGTAGCATGACAGCCAACCAAGACCTGGATCACGCATTTACCCTAGCCGATACGGCCGACGTTATTTCGACATCGTATTTTCATTCCACCAAACTTATTGTAACCACAAAGCCAGATGCTACCCCTGTTACACAAGCCGATACTGAAGTCGAGCAAGCCCTGAGTAATTTGGTAAAGTCTTACGGTGAAGGCTACGTTGGCGAAGAAGGAGCGCGAGCCCAAGCAAAAAGCAGCAAGCACTGGATTGTTGACCCAATTGATGGCACCAAGAACTTTATGCGTGGCATGCCAGTTTGGGCAACACTGATTGGACTATACGACGGAACCACGCCCCTAGTAAGTGTCGTAAGTGCACCAGCATTGGGCAAACGTTGGTGGGCTACCAAGGATGGCGGTGCCTGGACCCGTGATGTTGATGGCCATGTGCGCCAATTACACGTATCCGAAGTGACTGAAATCAGCAATGCGTTTTTACTGATATCCTCGTTGTTTGCTTGGGATAAAACCATGGTCGGCACGGCGGTAATGCTAGAGTTGCTTAAAAGCGTTTGGCGCGAGCGTGCCGTGGGCGACTTCTGGGGACATATGCTGGTTGCCGAAGGTGCGGCCGATGTCAGTTGCGAACCAGCAGTTAAAAGCTGGGACGTTGATTCTCTACGCCTCATCGTTACCGAAGCCGGAGGCTCCGTCTGGACCAACGACACACCAAAAACACTACCCGAAGAATCGCGTGCCGTTATCAGTTCTAATGGCAAACTTGAAGCCGCCGTGCGCACAGCCCTACGTTTGTAGAGCCATACAAAACTACTTACTGCTCTTTGGCCATGAAGCCTTTGATGCTTTGCATAGTGTCCATGAACTGGGCTGGGAAGACGATGGTGCTGTTCTTTTCGGTGGCGATTTCAGTCAGGGTTTGCAAGTTGCGAAGCTGCAAGGCAATTGGATGTGCGGCAATCGTGTCAGCAGCTTCACCAAGTTTGGCGGCACTGAGTGCTTCACCTTCGGCAGCAATAACTTTGGCACGTTTTTCACGCTCAGCTTCGGCTTGTTTGGCCATGGCACGTTGCATACTATCTGGCAGCTGGATGTCTTTAACTTCAACGGTGCTGACAAAAATGCCCCACTTTTCGGTAGCTTGTTCCAAAATAACTTTAATTTTTTCGTTGATGGCCGCTGTTTCACTCAGTACTTCGTCAAGCGCGCTTTGGCCAACAATATTCCGCACAGTAGTCTGCGCAATCTGGTAGGTGGCAGACACGACGTTCTGAATTTCTACTACTGCCTTAATTGGGTCGACTACTTGGTAGTAGGCCACGGCCGACACATCCATCGATACGTTGTCTTTGGTGATAATCTTTTGGCTATCGACAGGCAACGTGACAATCTGCATGCTCACTTTGCGCATCTGGTCGACAATAGGAATAATGAGCCTTAAACCTGGCTGCTTTATATCGGGGCGAACCTTGCCTAAGCGGAACACTACGCCACGTTCGTATTGATTAATAATCCGCACGCCGTTTGCAACAACAATAAGCACAAGCACAATCAGTACAATAAGAACTGCCACCATAAGTTTCTCCTCCGTTAGTAATCCTATTGTACGGCCGCGCCAGCGTATTTAGCAATATGATAATTGAGATTTCAGCTGGCCTCTGTTACAATCGTGCAAGGTTTGGCATCCAGGGGCATTAGCTCATTTGGCTAGAGCGCTTCCATGGCATGGAAGAGGTGATCGGTTCGAATCCGATATGCTCCACCAAGCACCGAAAAAAATTAAAGACCGAGAATGTTCTCGGTCTTTTTTCGTGCGCGCCCACCCTGCGACGGGAGCAAATTTTTGTTTTTTTGGAAAATTTTTATTTGTTCACGCCGCAATTGGCGCACGAACTACTTTAATCATAACAACTTTCAGTCGGTCGTCAAGTGTCGCTGGCGCTTTTCGCCCAAGCGCGGCAAGACATACAAAGTCAGAATGATCGCAAACAGTACCGCAAAACCACACATGATCGACGGAATACCGCGACGAGTTTCTGGTTTGACGCTGTTTGCCAAGGCCGTTGGCACCAAAAATACCAGATAGCCAATGATTAAGCCGCGAACACTAGCCAGGCGTTTTGCTGACTTTTTGCCAGCCGCCTTGAGTTGATTAGCCCAGCGCATACCAAGGCCAATTGCCGCTAGGAGCAGGCCGTAATAATACAAGCCATACAGCCGAGCCGCATTCAGACCAATCTGGAAAATCACGTAGTTGCCGGTGCATTGGTAGCCTTGAAACGCCGACGGAATGAACAAAAAGAAGCCAATAAACGCTACCATCGATATATAGCCAAACGACACTAGTTTTCGTTTTGGCTTATTGGCCATTACATGCAACATGTGCAAGCCCAGAGGTGGCAACATACTAATGGCCACGTAGCCCAGCCGCGACCATTCTGCCGCGCGAATGCCCATGCCACCACAGACGTGATATTCGCAGAGTTGGAATACGCCAAGCGCCAAGAGACCAGCGGTGATCAATCGCGTTAACACCGTCATTTTGTAGCGCCACACCGTATAGATGGCTAGCACGGTTTCAATCACAAACGTTGCGAGCATGATGGGTGGCGAAAAACAGTTAAGTTGGATTGATTTTGAGTTTCGACCGTTCTGAGTCATAGTTCTTATCCTTAACTCAATTCTAGCATCTTTATGAGTTCTGTCTCGCTGATTTGCGTAGTGCCAAGTTTGGCGGCTTTGGCGAGTTTGCCTGCGCCAACGTTTGCGCCGACCACCAGGTAGTCAGTATCCTTGCCAATACTACTCTGAAAAGTACCGCCCAGCGCCCGGATTTTTTCGGCGGCAATGTCGCGACCCATTGTTTCGAGGCTACCAGTGATAACAAAGTTTTTGCCGTGCAGCGGACCTTTTGCCCTAGACTCATAGACCGGCTGGACACCCAAAGCTGCAAATTTCTTGAGCATTGCCTGATTGTCATCGTCAGCAAACCAGGCAACGATTGATTCTGCGACTACTTGGCCAACACCGTCGATTGCCAATGTCTCTTCGAATGTAGCCTCACTTAGTGCTTCGAGCGACCCGAATGCCTCGGCCAGATCAATCGCCGTTTGTGAACCAACGTGTCGAATACCAAGGCCAAAAATAAACCGTGGCAGTTGCGGCTTTTTGACAGCTTCAATTGCCGCAACGAGATTGTTTGTTGATAGTTCGGCAAATCGTTCTAGCTCGATAATTTGCGCTTTGGTTAGTGTATAAATGTCGGCCATATCGTGCACCAGCCCAGCGTCAACGAGTGCCACAACGTTCTTTTCGCCTAAGCCATCAATATCAAGTGCACCTTTGCTGGCAAAGTGTTCGAGCGCCTTGGCCAGCAGCAGCGTACTGGTTGCGCCCTCGACCCGATAGACGACTTCGCCTTCCGGCCGAGTAAAACTAAGTTCCGGATATTGACGAGCAAGTTCAGCTTCCATATCGAAGGCTCTTGTTTGCTTTGGACGAAGCTCAATCAACACTTTTAAGACTTGCGGGATGATATCACCGGCCTTAAAAATAACCACCGTATCGCCAACACGAATGTCCTTGCGAGCAATTTCATCAGCATTGTGTAAGCTGGCATGCTGGACTGTTGATCCGGCAACTACCACCGGATTAAAGACAGCAACTGGCGTGGCGGCACCGGTGCGGCCAATACTAATCACAATGTCCTTGATGATGGTTGTGGCTTCTTCGGCGGCATATTTATACGCAATCGCGGCCCGTGGCGCCTTACCAACGACGCCGAGTTCAACGAACAAACGGCGGTCATTGAGTTTTACAACCAAACCATCGGTGTTAAATGGCAAGTTATGCCGCTTTGTGTCCCAAGTTTCGGCAAAATCCATAATGGCATCAACCGTGTGAAACACGGTAGCTTCGGCACTAGCAGCCACACCCAGTGCCCGCAGCGCTTCATAGGCAAAGGCATTGGTTGGTACTTCGCTAGTGTCTGCCCGCAAGAGATCGTAGGCTCGAAAACGCAGTGGTCGTTCGGCGGCTAGTTTTGGATCGAGTTGGCGAATGCTACCAGCGGCTAAGTTACGCGGATTGGCATAGAGCGGCTTGTCTTCTTCGGCACGTTGCTTGTTGAGACGCTCAAAATCTTCTTTATAAATCACGATTTCGCCACGGATTTCGGTTCGGCCCTGCAAAAAAGCTTCGTAGCCTTTTACCTGGCGTAGCTGGAGCGGTACCGAATCAATCGTTCGGACGTTCATAGTAACATCTTCGCCCACAAAGCCATCGCCGCGCGTGACTGCCTGTTTGAACTCGCCGTCCTCGTAGATCAAGGCACAAGCCAGGCCGTCCATCTTCACATCAGCAAAGTATTCCAATTGTTGATTTGGCAATTGTTTGTTAACACGCTCAACCCAGGCAACCACTTCATCGCGGTTAAATACATCATTTAAGCTCAGCATCCGCTGCGAATGACGAACTTGCGAAAAACCAGGTAGTGGCTCGCCGGCCACTTGCTGCGTGGGTGAATCTGGCGTAATCAATTCGGGAAATTGGGCTTCCAGTTGCGCAAGTTCGTGCTTGAGGCTATCGGCAGCAGCTTCACTCATGGTTGATTCATCAAGCACATGATAGCGATAGCGATAGTCGATAATTAGTTGCCGTAATTTGCCGATGCGTTCGCTGGCAGCCTGAATATTGTAGGGGCTATTTTGGGATTTTTTCATTCAGTAATTCCCTGTATAAGACGTACATATAGGCGTGTATTGCAGCTAGAGCAAACATCGTCACCGCAAAGAATATCCACTGTGCAGCCACAGCCAAAAACAGGATAAATGGCAGCATAAATAGCGACCCAAAGATTAACAGAATAAAGGGCAGAAATAGCACTTTTCGCACTACCGACCAGCGACGATAGCGCACCAGCTCGCGGGCACTACGCAAAGCTTTCATTGGTGTCATGTCTGGCAACGTCACAATGTACAGCGCAAATACCGACGAGCAAATCATATAGATACTTAGCAGGCTGAGCGCGAAAAACAGCGCACCCCACAAAAACTTTTCGGGTGCCGTGATAGCGATGCCATTTTGGGTCACGATACCAAACAGCCAGCCACCAACCAGCATCGGAATCAACTGCAAACTTATCACCAACAACACCAGGACAAACGGTACGATCGGGTACATGCCGCGGTAAAAACTATCTCGTACACGAATCTTCTTGTCTGCCAGTAACTGCCGAAAGGCCCAGATTAATGCCAGGCTCACCACCAAGATGAGGATTGATTGATAGGCACTCGATGCATTGCTTGCCGTGGCGCTCGACGAAGACGTCAACAGTAATGCAAAGACACTAAAACCAGAGGCAAGGTGCCCAAGCGTACCATGAAAAAACGTACTAAATTGATCTTTGAGTTGGCGGACATCGGCGCCACCGTTAAAACCATGCACCAGTAGAATATTGAGAATACCGTAGATCAACACAATGCCGCCAATTGTCTTCCAGTTTTTTTGGATTAGCAGCCTGGCTTTTTTGGTAATTTTCCAGGCACTTGGCAATTTGACCGGATGTTTGATGCGTTTAGTGAGCCGTAGTGTTTTGTAAGCTCGCGGCTTCAATCGACGCGGCACGTTTGGATCAGGCGCAACGGCGACTTTGGTGGTCTTTTTGACCGTTGGTTTAGTGCGTGCTGGCGCCGATTTTGGGCCAGCTCTTTTGGGCCGCTCTACTTGAGTGGCGGCTGTAGTACGCGACTGCTTGTCGCTTTTGTCGCTTTTCTTTCCTGGCATAGTTACTGTCTATTGTAGCATCTTGACGAGCAGCGCTACGCGTTGGTTTCCATGTTTGTCAACCGTGCAATTCGATCAGCGATTGGTGGATGGGTACTAAATAGCCCAGCAAGCGCATGAGCCTTAAGCGGATTGGCAAAGAACAGGTGTGCCGTGGCGGTATTTTGTTTAGTCATTGGCGTGTTTGCGGTTTGAATTTTCTGGAGCGCACTAATCAAGCCTTCGGGGTAGCGAGTTGTTAAGGCCCCTGTTGCATCGGCTAGATATTCGCGGTTACGTGATATTGCCAGCTGGATCATCGTTGCCACGATTGGTGCGAGGATTGCCGCTGCAATGCCCAAAATCTGCCCGATTTGATTATCATTCTCACTGTCATTACTGCGAAACCAGGTCATCTGCAAAATAATATCGGCAATAAACGATATAACAGCCGTCAGCGCAAATGCAATCATCGAAACCCTAATGTCATAGTTTTTGACATGGCCAAGTTCATGGGCAAAGACACCCTGCAACTCTTTGTCGTCCATGATATCGAGCAAGCCAGTGGTGGCACAGACGGCCGCATGGTTTGGGTCGCGACCGGTTGCAAAAGCATTGGGCGACGGGTCATCAATGACAAACAGGCGTGGCATGGGCAACCCATCAGTAATTGACAGGTTTTCGATAATGCGCCACAGCCGTGGGTTATCTTTTTTCTCGATTTCAGTCGCCCCATTTACGGCAAGCGCCATCTTTGCACCGGCGTAATACGTAATCAAGGCGTAGATGACTGATCCAGCTAACACGCCGTAAAAAATGTTGTGGCTACCACCAAGATAGGTGGTAAGAATCCAGTCAATCACGCCCACAAAAATCACGAACGCCAACATGACAAACACGGTCTTGCGTTTATTGGCAGCTATCTGACTATACATTGCTAGAACTGGACAGTAGGAGCGCTCTGGACGGCTGCGGTTTGTGCTTCGTCTAGTTCAAAGAAGTCTTTATCCTTGTTGAAGCCGAGCATGCCAGCAAAAATACTGGTTGGGAAGACTTTGCGCTTAGTGTTAAAGTCGCGAACAACACCGTTGTAAAAGCGGCGAGAAGCTTGGATTTTATCTTCGGTATCGGTGAGTTGACCCTGTAAATCAAGGAAGTTCTGGTTAGCTTTAAGGTCTGGGTAGGCTTCGGCAACAGCGAACAGGCTCTTCATGGTTGCTTGGAAGTCACCTTCGGCCTTACTGGCTTCGGCTGGATTCTGTGCACTGACGGTTGCGGCGCGCGCGGCAGTGACATCTTCGAACACAGTCTTTTCGTGCGTAGCGTAGCCCTTGACGGTGTTAATAAGGTTTGGAATCAGATCGGCACGACGTTTGAGCTGAACGGTAATGTCGCTCCAGGCTTCATCTGAACGAACGTTCAGCTTCACCAGACCGTTATACATACCGGCGAATACGGCGATGATGAGTACTAGGACAACAATGATGACAATGGCTACAATCATGGCTTTAGTCTTCCTCCTTAGGTTGCTGTTTCTATTATATAGTGTCTAGCCCGGAAAGCCACAATTTTATTCAGGAATCAGCCAACGGCCGTGTATCATAGTAAGCATATGCGGGTATACGACGAGCGACTAGCCACAGGCGATATGTGTGGTCATGAATGGAGCACTTTTTAGCATGGGTTCTAGCCACAAAAAACGACACATAAAATCACTCGCATTGCCGGCATTGTGTCTTTTTTTGGTTGTCGGCTACGTTGTATGGGCACTGGCACAACCACTGCTGAGTCTTTCCCCATCCGAAGCAAGTATCCCACCCAAGCACCCAGCTCAGACCGTGTCTCTGCCTTGGCCAGCATATGGTGAAGCAGTTGTAGGTATTGCTGGCTACGGCGAGGTTGCAAGCAACGGTGGCCAGATGCCACTCCCAACAGCAAGCATTGCGAAAGTCATGACTGCATTGGCAGTATTGCGGCAACAACCACTTCGCCTCGGTCAACAAGGACCAACAATCACCCTCAATCAAGCCGACATCGACACCTACAACACGTACGTGGCTAAAGATGGCTCTGTGGTCAAAGTCGCTATTGGCGAACAGCTAAGCGAATATCAGGCACTTCAGGCCATGCTGCTACCATCAGCCAATAACATGGCTGACACATTGGCACGTTGGGCATTTGGTTCACTTGATACCTACAACGGTTTTGCAAACAGTTACGCCAAAGAACTTGGCCTCAACAGCGTTACCATCACCGATCCTAGCGGCTTTTTGCCCACAACCGTTGCGTCGGCTCACGATCTGACTAAGCTTGGCGAACTAGCTATGCTCAATCCGGTCTTTGCCGAAATCGTAGCCCAGCCAACCGCCACCATTCCCGTCGCTGGAACCATTAATAACTACAACGTACTGCTCGGCACGGATAATAATATTGGTATAAAAACTGGCAATAATAATCAAGACAAAGGCGCCTATCTGTTCGCCGTGAAGCAACCGATTGGTACAACTTCCGTAACCATCGTTGGCACAATCATGAGCGGCCCAAATCTGGCCACTGTCTTACACGATGCTGGCGTATTGGCACAAGCAGCCAGTAAACACGTGACGCAAACAACCCTCGTAAAAGCCGGCCAGGTTGTTGGCTCATATCATTCGCCCGAACACGGAACGGTCTTGGCTATTGCCAGCAAAACACTGTCGCTCGCGACTTGGGACGGGACGACCTTTATTAACACGGTCAGCATGGATACTCTGCACACATCAACAAATACCAGTCAATCGGTTGGCACCCTTACAATCACCAACAGCACAACACACGTCAGCAGTCACGTACCCGTGATACTACAAAAAGCAATTGCCAACCCTAGCATCTGGTGGCGGCTAACCCACCCACTGTAGAATAATTACATCACTCGAGTGAACTGTCGGCGATGGGCTAGTAAATGAAGACAGCCGTCAAGCATGACAAGGCCGACGTACACTGCCGCAAAGCCGATCAGTAAGCTCCCGACACTTGGGAGAGAGATTCCAAGTAAAAATGTACGGCTATACGCAAGACCAATTGGCAGTGCAAATGCCACAAAGCCATACAGCACAAGGCCCGTTATGACGAGAAGGAGCAGTACTACGATAAACTCCCAAAATACCTGCCTCCAGAACTTTACCCTTGTGAATGATAAGGGATGAACGTAGCGGTCTGAACTCAATGCCTCGTCACGTTCAAAGTTACTATAAACACTCGTGATTACTTGCACAATACTGAGACAAAAGACACCGACAACTGCCCATACGGCAAAGGTGACGATACCAGCTGTGATGCTAAAATTATCCAGCTTACTTAATCCGTGTGAGATTGCCGATCCAGCTTTGTTCTGAAGAATTTGGTTCGATGAATCTAAGCCATAGTATGAAAGTAGCTGTTTTGAATTTCCCAAAAAGATTATGAGTAGATCTACAAATATAAGCGTAATAAGCTCAAATGGTGTCGGCAGTAATTTCTTGAAATTGAATTTCATGGTTTAGTTTTAAGCACATTAAAGGATGCTGAAGTGTACAAATTAAAGTATACCAGAGAAGTAACGGCTACTGAATTAGTTAGTTTGGTATGGATTACCGAATTGAACGGTCTTGATGCCTTTAATATACCAAGTAGCATTACTCGGGCGCCAGACGGCGTACTGGGCATGGCCTGAACCACTGTAGTCAGCTGGTACTGGGATGTCGTTAGCCTGGTATAGTGTGGGACGGGAAAAGGAGGATGATGGCGGCGAGTAGTATGCTTTGCCACTTATCGTATCGGCATGGCTAGTTACTAGTAAGTAACTGCCGATGATACCGACAGCTACTATCACTACACATTGGGGCACCGACAACAGCACGACAAAATAGCCCAAAGAGCCACACTAAAATTACACGCCAAGAAGCAATTCCGGGGATACAGACAAGTGGTGCGACTGATATAAATCTCTTCCGGTATAGGGCTGATGCTGCGGCTCCGGTTGATACAATACGGACGCAAATAAAGTCACATGACCACGATACGCCCGGACTCTACAACGATGACATCCTCATGCTTTATGCAGACCGTCACCTGTTCGTTGACAACGCGCGTGAGTTTGTCCAGTACGGCCAAAGTTTAGTGGATTATTCCGGCATCCCAGACCGCCGGGTAGAAGTAGCTTGCAGCAGTATCGACCGAGCCATTGAAGTGCACGAAGCACAGCAGTTGTGCAGGTAATCATTAGTAAATATCAGGATAACTTAAGTACGTATGTGGTGGGTTGTGAGGGAGATGGATGGAACCCCTTACTATCCAGTCTAATTAATCTTGCTAAGGAGTTGGAGAAACTTGGGCTTGTCTATGCTGATGGTGCAGTATCTTAAACCATACGAATAGAAGCCGTAGTTATTTTATAACTATCTCTTTATGACCTTCAGCAAAATCATGTAAAAGCACACTAAGCATAGTCTGGTATGGCATACCGTTTCTTGCGGCTTTGGCTTTTATCCTTATAAGATCAGCTTGTTTTACTCTAAGAGTGATGGGCTTGGTCTTGTTGAGATTTAAATACTGCTTCGCTGCGATTTCTATAACTTTCTTGGATTCTTTAAAGTTTTGGTCACTGACGTACTCACCATTCTCAAGTGCATTTTCTATAGCCTGCTCTTCTTCATCTAATACGAGATTAGCAAACGGATCTTTAGGTATACTCATAATTTTTCTCCTTTCAAATACAGTTTGGTGTACTTTCTGCTAGGGTAGATAGTCTTTAAAAATATTTCTCTATTTCTTACGTCGATAATATACGGTACTACATAAACGTATTTTTCTATTTTAACTAAATAAATTCTTTGGCTAGATCTTTTCGGATCCGGATGCTTTAGATCATCCAATACATTACCCTCGTATATAAGCTCTAATATTTCCTCAAAGCTTATGCTTCTAGTAGATTTAAGTAATTCGTTCTTTTCCTCGCTGAATCGTATTACTAAATCCATATATTCATATTATATTATTGTACATCTATTGTCAATACTTTTTAGAATTTATACGAATAAAAAATCAGCTAGAGTTGTAGGTCTAGCTGGTTGGATGTCTAAACTGGTGGTCCTCAGGGGGCACTTGATGAACCCGTCCGGTGACCACGTCGTTCGTGTCAGGTTCGAAGCAGGTGCGGATGTCCTACTCGCTATCCCTGTCGTGGCAAGCGCCTGTACGGGTTTCGACCGCGGTACTTCTGTTTTTGGCGGAACGCTTAGCGCTCGCATCGTGCAGATTTCAACGATGCTCCTGTCGCTGGCAGGAGCAGCGCTCTATATCTTGGGACCTTATCCTGATGGTAAGAAGCAGTTTTCGATGCCTTGGATGGAAAGACCCGGGGCTACGCTGTGGGTATGCCTTCTCGCGGCGTCTCTCTACTGTTTCGTGACTGGAGCCTTGTCCTGGCTGCTGCGCGCCAGCACGTACAGCTATTTCGTCGAACGTAACCCTGGGTAGGAGAAAATGACGCTGAATGATACGCTAAGAAAAGGCCGCTTTTGGCATAAACAAAATAACGGAGGCGTTGATGACGATATGCGAGAAAAGACTTATTTGCCGAGTGGTTGGATGTTCGAGCCACTGACTGAGAACGATCCAGTCAAACCAAAAACTGAATCAGAGAAGCGGTCGATGGCCGAACTGGCTGCAGGCGTGACCGTCGCGGAAATCTTTGCGCGAGACCACGAACCAGACGCTCCCGATGTATTGCCATCGGGTAGTCCTGACTCGGCCTGAAAATCTTCACCTAGCGTCTGAGGGTGGTGCTGGCTTTGGCGTCCCACTCGTGCTTTGTGACACAGGTTCGGGTTACTTTGTTTAGCCCTGCGACAGCTGGTCGAGTGAGTACCGCCGAACGTTTCGTGGCCGCATCGTGAGGCCAAGCCGCAGTAGCGAGGTTCGCACCGCCTCGACGCGTGGTCTGTTTGCCCCGGTACTTGCGGTGTTTGGACGCGCGTAGCCTTGATCTTTTCGGTGCATGCCGAATCGAACCCGCACGATGCTTCCGAGGTGAGTTTCCGATGACCACGGAGCCCCCACCTCAAAGACCCGAGCACGCCGAGCAGGGACACCGCTTCGAAGTAACCCCCGACCCGGAACGTCCAGGCCAGCACCTCAGCCGCTGCCAAGACTGCGGCCACATCATTTCGATCCCGGACATGCCCAAGCTACGGGTTTACCTGGATATCCCTATATGGCATAATGCAGGGAACGGAGATTAACAAGTGAAATCATCGGTAAAGTATCCTTTTACGCCTAAATCTAACTCGAAGCTCGCTCCCGGACAATTTTGGTCAATACCGCTCTTATCTGGAAAATTTGGATGCGGGCGAATTCTGGGCGTGCCCGCGTTCGGGCCCTCCGATCGGGTTGGCGTCGTGGTAGGACTGACGGATTGGGTTTCGGATAAGCTGCCGACACACGAGACTATCGCCGGGTCGGTGATCCTAGCCTATGCGGCGACACGTTTCGACACCGTATTGGTAACAGGGGGGCAAATTCTCGGATTTCGTGATCTAGCGGAGGACAACCTAGTCGAGATTAGCCTACCAGGCAACGGAGATGTGGGCTCTAAGTCAACGGTCTGGGGCGCAAATACGATTGCAAATATTGCCGAGCGTACGTTTGCGCTGAAGGGTTAGATCGTATTTCGGGGTCCCATCAGTCGTGGCCCGTACGGTCCGGACACAATTGACCGATGCTATGTCCGAGCTTTGGCTTTTCTTGTTCCGACTAGGGTGCGCGAAACCTGGGTCCCTTACGAAGGGACATTGATCCAGCTCTCTGGTCGTTACTTACCCAACAACCCCCGCAGTTGACTTGGTGGTTGAAGTAGCGCTGCTATAGCCACTCTGACTGCCGGTGACATGGACGGAGATGGTCTTGCCGATCCACGCTTTCAATACCACGAGGCTCGTCTTGGTTGCGCCGCTTAGCGCTTTGTCGGACGAGTACCCGCATATTGCAGTCCGCCGTGGGGCTCGGCGGCTATCGGCCTGTGAGTCGAGCGAAGTGAACCAACACGGATCCGTCCGCAGATCCGCAAAACGCCCTGACAACAGCGGTCAGCGCGGAGTACTGGGTTCAGGAGTGCCCGCGTGCGATGCGGCATTCCGCGGGGTGTCGGCATGACCAATGTCACATGAACTGGTCACGCCAGCAGTCGTCGGTCTGGCTCCAATATTAAGTAACAACCTCGGTGTCCGATACGAATAGTGTCATCCAGAATCAAGCGTCCGGGTGTTCGCCGTACCGCTGAACAAAGTCCTCCTCTGCAAATCCAGGAGGCAAACTTGAGGATGACTCCACAATCTCTCCGTTGTCACCCAACACAAATATGGTCTGCCCTATCCGAAGCGAGTCGATGTCAGTCGGATCAATCTTCGGATAAACGACCCAACCAATCTCGAATCGGTCGGCGTCAAGACCTTGATCTGCAAGATAGTCCGGGTACCTCGCTTGAATGTAAGTGCTTACAACTCGAATTGCATCTTCTTTATCCATAGCTGCCCCCATTATACAGGATTTCCGTCTTTATCAAAAAAGGCCGCCCACGTTGCTGCGGTCTGACCTTCTGACCATGAACTAGGCGGCCAGCCGCTAACAGCTGCCGATTGACCATCTACGAACTTCATGCCACCGCCGTCGTTGTCCACGATTCCGGCGATAAGCCACGTCGTCTGAGTTCCGCGATCAAGTCCAGGTCGAACAGAGAGGCCTCGTCGTCTCCCTCACGGAATATAGCGATGTTCCGACCTTGAAAGTGTTCCCTGATTATCTTCTTGCATAGCCATGTCTTCCCATTGCCGGATTCTCCCCATAAAACTATGGGCGAACGACCTTCGTTTAGGGCGCGCTGTATCTCCGCTTCAAGGTCTGGGCGTTGCACATATTCGTGCTCCGTTAGTTGCGAAGGCTCAGATTCCGGATGCACAGATTGCGCAGATTTCATGTTCTCAATGCTGGAAGCCAGCAGATCCCACAATGGTTCCATATTGCGACGGAACGTACTCGGTCCGCTCGGACACCCGCGTGTCGCCACTTCTTGGCCTACGAGGAATCCTCACAGAGTTCGGACACCGAGGTACTAGCCCTGATGCTCGCAGAAGGACAGCGTAGATCGAACGACCGTGTTCGACACATCGATCCGTATCGAGGCATCCCACAGGTAGACGCAGCTCGTGACCAGCGAAGTCCGCTTGGCCAGAGGCGGCCAGAAGGCCTAGTTCGAACCCAACCAGGACACACAATCACCAGTCAAGATCAAGATCGGCAGCTAACCGCCGCGATGCACCAGATGGACTGCCTGGCAATCGAGGCGAGGCAGAACATGCGGGCGATTGTCGAGGTCGGCACCGAACGACTCAGCAGCTGCGTGCAGCTCATGACCAACCCCGTGCAGCTCTACCAGCAGGCAGCCGATGAGACACGTCGGCAACTCAATGAGACGTTCTACCGACGGCTCTACCTGGATGACGTGCCACCAATGGTTCGAGTGATCCGAGATGAGCTAATCGCACCGTTCGATGAGATTCGAGTCTACCAGCAACAGAAGGCCATCGCTGTCGGCAAGCGAGCAAAGATCGGGCAGAACGAAAGTAGCCCTGGCCTACCGGCCAGGGCTACTGAAGGAACTAATCATCCCGTCCTCGCTGACATCTATACGGTCAGTGGTTCGAGTAAGACGGTTCTGGTGGGCGCTGAGGGACTCGAACCCCCGACCCTCTCGGTGTAAACGAGATGCTCTAGCCAACTGAGCTAAGCGCCCACATGCGGTACATTGTACCATTTTGTCTTGGTGCGGACGAGAGGACTTGAACCTCCACGAGTTGCCTCACTACCACCTCAAGGTAGCGCGTCTACCATTCCGCCACGTCCGCAAAAAACTTGTAATAAGACAAAAAATGAATTCGTCACTCTGGCCGCTCTTTTCCCTCTAGCTGCAGCCATGCTTGGCAAATTAATGAGGTAATTTTGTCAAAGAACTAGACTATCTTATCTGTTTTGAGCCAAAAACTCAAGTCTACGTTCGAGGCATGTGCTGGTATAAATGATCGAGGCCATATTCTTGGCGCACCAATGGCTTGATGTCTTCTATTGTGACATCAATTTTTACACCTGGGTTCATAGTGTTATAAGGGTCAAAAATCTTCTTAATTTTCTGGAATAGACCGTAGACTTCCTTGCCATATAAGGTTTCCAGGTACGGCGCACGCAAACGGCCGTCGTTGTGTTCTCCAGAAGTAGAGCCGCCAAGTGATATAACCAAGTTGTAGTACTCGTCCATAACTTTAAACACTTTCTGACGATCGCCAACCTCTGCAAGATCCAAATATGGCTGCAAGTGCAGGTTGGCATCACCGGCGTGACCCCAAACAGCAACTTCTAGACCGTTGCGTTCAAAAATAGCGTAGACACCTTCAAGATATTCGCCAAACTTTTCAACCGGCACCACGCCATCTTCGATAAATGGTATTGCCTTGGCACGCCCAGTACTGTGCGACAAAATACTGGCCGCCGAATGACGAATTTTCCACAGCTCAGCTTGCTTCATAGGATCTTTTTCGACCTGAAAACCAGCCGAGTAGGTCTGCAAAATATTGCGCGTTTTTTTGATCAGTTTTTTGTGCTGACGTTCGCTAGAACTATCAAACTCTATGAGCATCACAATCTTAGGATACGGCTTGCTAACAACACTTTTGAGCTGATTTGGATTAATAACCGACACGGCTTCCAGCAAATTATGATCCACCATTTCAATGGCGCTGGGGAGTTCCGGCAAGGCGCGTAGCTCAAGCACAGTTGCTTGAGCCTGTTGCACGGTATCAAAACCGGCAACTAGCAGCGTTGTTTCTGGATTGTAAGGCTTGGTGGTCATGGTCGCTTCAGTAACAATACCAAGCGTACCTTGAGAGCCTACAAACAATGGAGTCAGATCAAACGAACCATCTTTGTGCTTAATGTCGGCCAAATCGTAGCCAGCCGCATTTTTGGTAACTGGCAGCTTCGTATGAGCCACAAGTTCTATATTCTCTTCGATAAGCGTGTCAATTGCTCGGTAAATTTCACCTTCGAATGTGGCTAGACCCAATTTTTTACTCAGCTCACGCTTGGCTAGTCGACCAGTTTCGATCACTTCACCGTTAGCTAGCACTACGCGCAGGCTCTTGACGTATGCCCGCGTATCGCCATACTTGACCGATTTTTCACCACTTGCATTGTTGCCAATCGCACCGCCAACACTAGAATATTCATAACTAGAAGGGAACGGTGGCAAGAAACGGCTATGTGTTTCTAGTGTTTGCTGCAATTTTGCATAGTTGATGCCCGGTTCAATAATGACATTGCCGGATTTGTTATCAAACTCCACAATGCGATTCATGTGGGCCGGAAAAACAATCATGACACCGCTGCCGATTGCCCCGCCACCCTGATCGGTACCGCTTCCACGAGCGGTAATCGGAATAGAACGACCACGTTCGGCCAGCTGCCATGCAAAGCGTGCAACTTTACGGACATCACCCTCGGAGCGCGGATACACCACAATTGCCGGTGGCACGCTAAAGATACTGCCATCGGTTGCAAAGAAACGACGAGCGTCCAAAGAGGTTGTTACCTCACCCACTAAATGTTCTTGTAAATAGTATGCAACTTTACTCATCGGTCCAATCCTACCCCTGCATTATCCAACAACTGTCGATTATCAGCCTTCATAATAGCATATTGCTTGCGCCTTTAAACTAGCAAAAGTAGCTGGCTCTTCACCATAAATATAATCTTAGCCTTACTGGTACGGCACTTGGACACGCCTTTGTTGTTATTGGTACGAGGTACCTCTTGTCTTTGTGAAAACCGGACGTACCATTAGGAATAAGCCGATAGTAATCCGCACTGGGAGTCGTTTTGGATACTGATTCTCCTGGAGCTTCATTAACTCCAAAACAAACATTATAATTTGAGATATCATCTGGGGATAATGGAGGTTCCAAATACCCCAGCTGACTATGTATTGGAATAAAATGAGGAATTACTATGATGATGCCAGCGACAAGAATAAGTGGTGGAATCTTTTTGTTACGATCATTACTAGCCATACATGGCTATCTTAGCACTACTCAGAAAGAATCGACTGCAGCATCCCAAATAGCTTTTCACTATCTGACTTTTTCAGATTTCCAATATAAGACCGTAACCTTGTCTTATCGATAACACGCAATTGATCACATGCGGCGCTAGACCTCTGACCCAATACATCAACGGAGACCCTGAATGGCCAAGATTTTATGGTAGACGTCAGGGGGACAACTAGTAAAGTCTGCAGCTTTTTATTCATTTCGTTGGGCGAGACCACAATACAAGGCCGTACTTTTCGAAATTCCGAACCCTTTATGGGCTCTGGGTCAAACCAATAGACTGAAGTCTGCTCAGGAAAGCTCGTCATGGTTCTTTTGCCATTCCTCAAATGAAGGGCCATTCCACGGCAAACCATCAAGCCCGTCATCATCAGCAGCTTTCATATCAACGAATTCCTTGCTTGGGTCACCTTCTGCAAGAAGCAGCGCTTCGATCTGCTCTTCCCAGCCTTCACGCGGATTACTGCTTTTTGTAATAATAATTCGGTTTTTCTTTGCAGAAATCTTAACCTTACTTTTACCATTCAAGCCACTCATACGGAGCACCTCTTGCGGCAATCTGAGAGCAACGCTATTACCTGATGTTGTAAGTGTCGTATTTATTGAAGCCATACGTACATTGTACGCATTATGCCAACAACTGTCAATACCTTATCAGACCAATGCAAGGGTAGTAATACTATTGTAGCTCAGCCCTGAACGCAGGCCTATTTCGGTAGTTTGCAGATTCGTAATAACTCAACAGCTCTGCAACACACCAAACACTGGCTGTTCTACACCGGAAGTGTCTAAACTAAACAGGAGAACAGTCCACCCAGCGACACCACACTGCCGAGCACGAGAAGGCAAAGAAGCGTTCCGGCACACGCAGTAAGGTCTCGTGTTATGTAACCGCATAACTATCCCTAACAGCAAAGAGTTGTCAGACTGTAGCAGCTCTTTCATGCCGGAATGACGAGAGTGCAGGACCCGCCCCACGTTGCACGGTTATGTAGGCAGTTGTGCTATATTGAGTCTGATATGCCCACAATAAAGTCAATCACTGGCCGCCTTGGGCACCTTCTGCTGTGACTAGCCTTTACTATCGTCATTGAGTCTTGTGCCCTCTGGCTTGTCATTGAGATCCATCTTAATACGTCCGAGAGCTTCCTTGGGCGCAACGATCATCCTTGGTGGATCGTGCCAGCTGGTGTCCTCGCTGTGCTGCTCGCGGTCTTGCCGTTCTATGTTGCATTACGACGGCATCATCGACATTAGCCAGGTGTAGACGACTCGTGGCTTGGTCAGCCACTGTGAGTGTAAGAACTTTTGATTCTCGAAATGTAACCTAACCCTGTTTTATAAAACTTATGATTATATTTCTAATTTGAAAGAGCTCACTCTGGTGCCCTTGAAGCAACTTCATTCCAACACCTTTTGAATTCATTAAGTAATCTCGTCAAATTATTCGAAAATACTTAGTCTTCTCAAACGACCTTACTTTTGGTAACGTATCGTTTCTACTAAAAGCCCAGTACGCTCAATAAGCCTTGCGCTGACAGCCAAGCGAACTTCAGGACTAAGACCTAATCCTCGTATCCACCGCGCATCCTCAATAGCTAGCCTGTCAGTCACCTCGTCGAGTTGACTTACTGGGACTTCAGCGAGCACCGACCCGTCAATGTCAGAGACTGCACCCGGCAGTGACAACGGGAAACCTTCTTGTGATTCTAGTGCATCTTTCATGATAAATTCAAGTGTACACCATTATGTTACATATGGAATATTGATAAAGCTGATCATAAAAAAACTTTATTGACGTACACTCAATTTGGCACCATTGAACGGCTTTCATTCCAACACCTTCTGACATCATTGGACGAATTGGTCAAAGTTTTCGCCAAGCATTAAGCTGTTTCGAGGCGATCTAGGCGTGCCCCATGAGCTTGTTGCTCCTGGCTAAAATCGGTAATGGCAGCCTTGACAACCTTCACGTCACCTTCAAGGCTCATTAAGCGATTATCGATTTGTTGAAGCTGAGCGGGCACACCAGCCAAAGAGGCTTGGCCTTCTAGGATAGCCGCCAGTTTGTGGTTTATATCTTCGAGCAGAATATCGCTACTGTTTTGGTCATTCATACGCAGTATTATATCTCGTTCAATAGTGTATGCAATATAAGATTTTGACTACGAGCACTAATACTGAACCATTTACCGGTGTTTCTTGGACTTGCAGGGTAAGCAAGTCCGTTCTGGTGCGCGAGAGAGGACTTGAACCTCCACGAGTTGCCTCACTAGTACCTGAAACTAGCGCGTCTACCATTCCGCCACTCGCGCAAACTATTTTAGAACAGAGGTAATTGTAGCGTACTTCCCTAGCAGAGACAAGTTATTGGTTGGTAACTTTGGCGGTGCGGATCATCCAATTTTGCACGTTGTTGAAGCGGTCGGTGCCCGTATTGATGGTGTGCTCGGTTAGGCCACTGATGTTCGCATTGGTAATGTAGACATATCGTGGCTGATATAAGCCGAGTGCGGGGGCATCCTGTTGCCAAGCTTGCAAGAAAGGCTTGTATTTTACCGCTCGCAAAGTCGGATCAAGCCGCGTTCGGCCAGCTTCCAGAGATGCATCCGCGGCAGCTGATTTATACGATGAAAGGTTCAGCCGCGTTGAGCGTGGGTCGGTTTGTGAGCTATCCCAGTACACAAACACATCTGGATCAACACCGATGGAAATGCTATATAGCACCGCGTCGTAATCGCGATTTGCCAAGCTATTTTGAAAATCCTGATCTTGTTCCAGACGAAGGTTCACCTTAACACCAACCGCTTGCCAATCGGCTTGTAGCTGATGTGCCACCTGAGCATATTCACTGCTGTTGCTAGCATCAAACGTCACCTCAAGCGGCTTGCCAGCCTTGCTACGAACACCGCCGGTACCAACTAGCCAGCCGTCTTTGTCGAGTGCCGCTTTGGCTGCAGCCGGATTATAGGCGGCTTGCACCGCGGCAGGATCATAGCCCAACTGGCCCTTAAGCAACGGCTCACGGACAGCGCGTGTTACGTACCCAAGCTTACTCATGATCGACATTGTATTGCTGGATTGCACCAACGCCTGGCGAACTACGGTATCAGCCAGTACACCGCTGCTTGTATTAAAGAAGGCCATCGTAGCGGCACTCAACAGAAAACTATACTGATATAGGCCACTGTCCTGCACCAGATCAGCCGGTGGTGACGGCAAGGCAATCGCTGTCAGCTGTTGGTTACGAAAACTCTTTACCAGCTCGTCCTTGTCACTAAACACATGCACCACAAAACTATCAAGTTTTGGCTTGCCGCCCACATAATCAGCAAATGGCTGAAGCGCAATTAATACCTGAGTACTCGTTGCGTTGTTATGGATAACCTGTAAAGCATTCCACATAAACGGTCCATTACCAACTGGGTGTACGCTGTTAAAATCAGCCGAGCGCCATTCCGTGGGCGGCAAATTCGCAAACGCGTGAGCTGGCACAATACCGTTCGTCAGCGAATATGGGAATGAGCTGAGCGGAGTTGGCAGCGTAAAGGTAATTGTCGTGGCGTCTTTTTTGGCAACTTTTATGCCTTGCCAGCTCGATGCCAGCGGTGATTGGGCGTCAGGGTTCTGGATTGCTTGATAGGTAAACATCACATCATCGGCCGTCAATGGCGTACCATCCTGCCAGGTCAAGTGTGGCTTCAGATGCACAGTGTACACCGTTCCTTTCTCGTCAACATCCCAACCACTCGCAAGTGAACCAACCAGATGGTTTTGGTCATTATATTTCATAAGACCGGTAAATAAGAGGCGTGAAACCGTGCTGTCAGCGTCGCTGGTGGCGTATAACGGGTTAGCATTGGTAAACGTCCCGAGTACACCTTCGGTGTAGGTACCGCCAGGAATTGGCTGCAAACGCTGATAATGGCTGCTCAATCCCTCAATTTGCACCACCAAGCAACCAACGATCAACACCAGCAGCGCAATCCAAGTCGTAATAAACCGCCACGCACCTCCCAAGCTACTTAATCGCTTGAAGAAATGTTGTTCCAGGCTAGCCTCGGCCTGCTGGCCCAAATCTTCAACTTGCTTCTGACCGTGCTGGAACCGACGACGAAAGCGAAGTTTAAACAGACGAAGCTGCATCCACCAACTCCTTAGACTTTACTTGATAATGCCCAGGACTAATGAAAGCGCGAACACCATTGCACAGATAATCGTCAACTGAAAAATTGTCTTTTCGGTACCACGACGAGTGGTGTTTACTTCGCCGGCACTACCCAAGCCAGCACCCAACGATGCACCACGTGTCTGAACCAGGATCAGTAACACCATCAGTGCCATCGAACCAAGCGTAATATAGTTAAAAATATTCATAATTTACCAATTCTCCACTGTTAAAAATCCATCAGTGCTGGTGCAGTTTGGATCAAAATGTGCAGCATTCAAGGATTTTTCCTGTCATCCAAGATGGCAGTTACTAAATAGTTTACCAGGCCAATGACCACTCCGGCAAATATCGCCGCCCAAAAATTCTTTACATGGAGCCCGCCGTAGAGCTTCCCCGCCAGAAATACCATGAAACCGTTGATGATAATCATAAAAAAGCCAAGACTGACCAAAATTGCCGGCAACGACAAGAAAATAACAATCGGCCGAATAATCATATTAATAATCGCCAGCACTAGTCCGGCAATCACAATCACCCGAAAACGACTTTCATAGGTAATACCGGAGCCCAACAAGCCCGCGGCAATCCATAAGCCCAGGCTACAAACCAGCCAGCGAGTCAAAAAACGATACAGTGGTCTCTTCTTTTTCATAAATCCTTATATCCCATTGTACGTGAATTAGCTAAGCTGTCTAGGTAACGCGTCGCTGAGGCTCACAAAACCGTCGTCGGTTATAAGCACATCGTCTTCAATCCGAACGCCAATTGCTTCATCGGGGATATAAATACCCGGCTCAACGGTCAACACCATACCTGGCTCCAGTGGCCGACTGTAATCGCCAACATCGTGCACATTTAAGCCCAAGAAATGCGATGTCGCATGTGGATAAAATTTTCTGACTTCTTCACGGTCGATTGTCTTAATCAGTCCCAGCTCACGTAGCTTCTCACCCATAAAATGTTCAACCTGCTGCTCGTTTTCTTTGATAAGCGCGCCTGGGAACAACAGTGTTTTTGCAAATTCCTGGACTTCTAGCACCGCATCGTAGACAGCTTGCTGGCGTTTTGTTGGCGTGCCCAAACTAACGGTCCGTGTAATGTCTGCTGCATATTGGTCAACCTCCGCACCGATGTCGAGCACCAGTAATTCATCAGCGGCCAACTGACCATTGTTGGCAACGTTATGCAACGTACAGGCCCGAATACCGCTAGCTACGATTGGGTCAAATGCATGCCCACGCGCCCCACGACTACGAAAACCTCGGCTCACATCGGCTTCTATTTCGTATTCGTGTGCATATTTTGCAAGTTTTGTTGGTTTGGTAATTTCTTTGATTGTGGCAAGCGTGATGTCAATCGCCTCTTGAATTGCCTCGAGTTCAACCGACTGCTTGATACAGCGTAATCGGGCCAGGTGCTGACTTAAATCAAGTACTTCCACCTCTTGGTTATAGCTTTTCATACGCGTAATCAATTGCGCCCGTGCTGGATTAGTATACAGTCCGTGATCTTCGATATAGGCCGGTGCAGCCGATAACGTGGCCACGTGCTTTGCCCGCTTTAAACGTGTACTCAACTGGCGCCAACCTTCTTTGTCGTCCAAGATTGTCTGAATGCCAGATATACGTGTAAGCACTTCGTCGTCAATTGCGCCGTCAAACGCCACCCGCGCATCCTGGCGTCCAGGCACAATTAAATACTCCTTGCCTTTATCGAGCACCAAGCTAATATCAGGCTCATTAATCCCTGTTAAATACCAAAAACTTGCATCTTGCTGAAATGGAAAGCTGCTATCGCCACCACGCTGCAACAAACCATTCGCGGTAACCACAATCGGTGCCGTGCCCGTAAATAATTGTCGTAACTTCTCACGGTTGCCCGCAAAAAAATCACTAGAGAACCTCTCACTCATAGTAGACATTCAGTATAGCAGACTGCGCAAGCCCATTTAACGAACCAGATGCTGGTGCATGAAGGCCGTTATCTGATTGTAATGACTAGCACAGAGCCAAATGTCAGCGATAAGTAGCACAGGAAAGACCACCAACGTCTCAACGCGCTTGCCAGTAGTGATACGCAAAGCCTTCATGGGCGGAAAGCCAAATTTAAGGGGAACAGGCAACAGCCATGGCACACCCTCTTTAGTGAGTGTATCCATCACTAAATGACTCACCATGCCAATCAAAAACGCGTACCATACCAACTGAATGTCAACATGTTGCATCAGCGGATGCAAAAAGTGTAATAAGAGATTAACCAAGAACCCAAAGAGCACCAGCCCAAGCAACGAATGGCTCAAAAATCGGTGCCCGCCAAGCATTTTGCCAAAAAACTTGCCAGCAAAATGGCCCTCCGGCAAATTCCGCCAAAACGGTGCCGTTGGCTGATCGATATCTGGTGCAATACCGCCAATTTGGTTCGCCAGAATTGCCAGTAGCACCGTTGATAGCCGCACCGCCTGAGGTGGATCCAGCAACACAGCAATACCTAAAGCCGTAATTGCCGCTAAATCGTGGGTGCGTGCAGTCATAACACCTATTGTACTAAAGCTTAGCTAATGCCGTACACTCTATGCGTAAACGAGTGATTTCTTCTTTTTTGCTTCGTTTTCGTCTTTTTCGGCTTTAGCCATTGCATCGCGCATGGCCATCTCTGTAATAATGTGCAAAAAGACTGCGTTGCGAGTGATAACTTCGGCGTTCTGGGCTTCAAAACGACCGTTAGCGACTTGCAACGTGTCATCTTGGTAGAATCGAGCCTTCAAACCACTAATGTGCGCCATTAGCCGATCGTAACCAGCCATACCGCGAGTTTCGGCAGGCATATCAAGTAGCCTAAGCAAGGTTTTGTCGATACCGGCAGGCTTCACAACACCCATATGATCGGGCTGCGACAACAGTTGCACTTTAGGTGCTGGTTCGGGTTTTCCTTGCGCCCGGCTAGCACGAGCGATATCGTCCCAGACTTTGTGTTGCTGTTCTTGGATCTGCTCAATCTTGGCACGGTTAGTCAAGGCAAGCTGGCTGAGAATGGCCGAAGTTTCCTCGACAAATGTCCTGTAATCAATACCCTCTAGCCCGGACGGATCGGCTAATCTTTGTTTGTATTGAAGCGCTAGGTAATCGTGGTACCCATTGAGCATTTTATTAGTCGCAAGCGACTGATCGGCGACTGCAATAATAAACCCAACTGCCTCAAGTCGTTCGGCTTCTCCACCAAAGAGATGGGCGTTGTTCGGATTTAGTGGCGTGTTTGCATGAGCACTCTCGTGTGCTAGTGTGCCCAGTCGTTCCTCTGGAATTTGTCTATCAAACAGCTCGTAGACCGAGAATTCACCGTAGTTCTCAGTGCCGATGCCCCAGCTGGCGAGCGTATACTGGTTCTCTTTTTTGTCGTTTGGCCGGCGGACAAAATTTTTGAAGTTATCAACCGGGTACCCAATGGCAGCTACCTGTTCAATCATTTCGTGGTGAGCATCCGGGTCAGCATCAAAGCCAGTTGCCAGTAAAGAACCAAGGTACCCAAGACGAGCTTCTTCACCCCGATATTTAGTTCCTTCTGGTGTAACAACCGTTTCTTGATCGAGCATTGCTGCCTCAAAACCACTCATGTCAGTATAATAGTCTACTGGCTGGGCAATGGGGACGTCGACAAATGCTTCACTCATGGCTTCCTTTGTACCATATCGACCACTGTTTGTCTATGATATTATTCCGCTTTTGTAGCAGGTATGTGCTGCCGAAGCGTCTGTGCTTTTTTGTCGCCAATGACGTTTTCTAATTCCGCATCGGTAGCCCGAGCAATTCCTTGGACGCTGCCGAAGGTTTTAAGGAGTTTTTTGCGCGTTATTGGGCCAATACCAGGAATGTCGTCGAGTTGGCTGGCAGTTTGACGTTTTACCTTTAGAACAGAGTGGTAGGTTACGGCAAAGCGGTGGGATTCGTCGCGGATACGTTGCAATAATTTTACCAAATTGGTGCTGTGCGGTACGTTTAATAGGATAAAATCATCACTTTCGGTCGCAAAACCGCCCAAGCGGTGCAGTTCTTGCTCGTTCAAGGTCACATTGGATTTGCCTTTTTGGATAACAATTTGTTCTTCACGCTTGGCGAGTCCTATAAACATTAGCTGTGACTGGCCCTGTTCGTCGCGGGCGCGGATGGCGGCGTCGAGCTGACCCTTGCCTCCATCGATCAGGACTAAACTTGGTTTCCCCCAGGCTTTGATGTTCTTTTCGCTCAGCCGTCGTCTGAGTGTCTCATTCATATTGTAAAAGTCGTTATTGTGTTCTTTTTTTGTCTTGAATTTACGATATTGGGCTTTGTCGCTGACGCCGTTGGTGAACACCACCATGCTGGCAACCACATCAGTGCCTTGCATATGACTAATATCGTAGCCCTCGATCCGACGCGGAAAATCTTTAATACTTAACAGGTTAACTAATTCATTTAAGGCGTGATCTTTGCTAATATCCAGGAACTCTTTGTCGCTAAAAATGACTTGTCTGCCCAGGTTTTGCAACGAAAAAAGCTGATTTCGTAGTTTGCCGGCAGCCTCAAAATCTTGAACCTTCGCAGCCCGCTTCATGTCGCGCTCAATATCTTTGATAATGGTTGTACGCTTGCCTTCAATAACGGCAATCAGCTTGCGAAGGTTTGCGCGGTAATCTTCCAGCGATGTCTTACCTTCTTCCAGCCCCGGATCCAATCCCAGATGATAATGCAGTGTTGCCCGCTTTTGGCCGGAAATCCGCCGCGTGGCAAAGGGAAAAATCCGTCGCAATAATTTGAGCGCCTGGCGAACACTGAGCGTACTAAAATACGGCCCGTAGTAGCGCGCGCCGTCGTCCAACGGGTGCCGCGTAGTACTAACCGTTGGAAATTCGCTGTCGTAGTCAATCCGAATATAGCTCAGCGATTTATCATCGCGCAGCAAAATGTTGTAGCGTGGCATGTAGCGCCGAATCATCTCTGCTTCCAGAAATAGCGCTTCTAGTTCGCTTTCGACCACCATCCAATCGGTGTCGGCAATTTCGGCGACCAACGCTTCGGTCTTTGGATCACGCGTCCGTGACTTCTGAAAATACTGCCGCACGCGATTGCGCAGCACCGCCGCTTTGCCCACGTAAATAATCTCGCCCGCCACGTCTTTATGAAAATAAACACCTGGGTCTTTGGGCAAGTTGCTAAGTTTTTCTTGTAACTGTGGCGATATAGTCATATACAGACTATTTTATCAGCTGCGGCGTTGGGCCCTTCTTCTCATGTGAGTTTTTAGTCTCAATTCAAAATGTTCATCACCTTTTTCTTCTGATGTTCGTGTATCCCCAATGACTTTACTTAGTATCTCGTCGCGCTGCAAGATGTGGTCGATTATCGTCAATTTTATGCGGCTCGAGAATCGTTGATGAAACATATCTGAGTCGAACAGATTATTCACAATCAGACCAAGGGCATGTGCTTGATCGCGCTTTTCTTGATCATGCTTTTCCTCATCCGTTTTCTCATGCTTTTCTTTTGGAACAAGTTCATATGCTACATGTTTTTTATCGAGTACTGTATTAAAGTCCTCAACCACGCCTTGTTGCCGTACTGCGGTGCCTCCGGCAGCTATTGCTACCGCAGCAAAATCATACGCTGCTTCTTGGGCAGCGATAGTGTCGGGTCTTTCTAATGAGGCATCGGGTGACATGCCAGGTATTGTACCATAAATACAATAATTTAGCAATTATTAGCCCTGTTCAGGCAGTTGTAACAAGCTTGTTTTGTTGGCTACATTGCTGTGTGTGGTAGAGCTTTTCTGGTTCTTGCTTGCAGGTTTCGCAGATTAGGACTAAGTCGTTACAGCTAGCTAGGGCACAGTTTTCATAATTACTGGTTTTTGCTTGGCAATGGATGCATTCGCCTATGTCTTTGGATTTATCGGAAAATTTGACGCCCATACGATCGTCAAAGACATACAATGAACCTTCCCATAAGCCTTCGTCTTTGTAGGTTTCGCCGTATTTTACGATGCCGCCGTCAATCTGGTAGACCTCTTTGAAACCGCGGTTTTTCATAAGACTAGAGAGGATTTCGCAACGGATGCCGCCAGTACAGTACGTAACGACCGGCTTGTCTTTGATGTCGGCATATTTATCACCGGCTAGTTCATCCAGAAAGTCTTTACTGGTACGCGTATCGGGCACAATGGCATTTTTGAACTTACCGACAGCGGCTTCATAGGCATTGCGGCCATCGAAAAAGATAACGTCGTCACCTCTGTTTTTGACTAGTTCGTGAACTTGCTCAGGCTTTAGGTGTTTACCACCGCCAACCACGCCGTGTTCATCGACTTTTAGCTCGTCGCCAGCACCAAACGCTACAATTTCGTCACGAACTTTGACGCTCAAGCGTGGGAAGTGATCACGTTCGCCATCGGACCATTTGAATTGTGTGCCTTTAAATCCGGCGTACGATTTGGTTTCCTTTACATACGCTTTGACGGCATCGATATCGCCACCAACGGTACCATTGATGCCGTGTTTGCTAATCAAGATCCGGCCTTTAAGCTCAAGCTTTTCGCAGAGTGTTTTTTGCCACAGACGCATGACTGCTGGATCGGCAATTGGAGTAAATTTGTAATAAAGAATAATCTTTTGCATTGGTTCTAGTATACCCCGTTAGCGAAGGAGAAGCATCACCACTACTATCGACAACACAACTACCAGCGCCACCCAGCCACTGACTACTAATTTTTCGGCTGAACTTTTGGCTTTTTTGCTTCCGGCAACGGCCGATCGGCCATCGGGCAGTGGGATGTTTGGCAGTTTCGCCATTGGGTTAGCAGCACTAGCTTGACGATCTAACATGGTGGCTTTGGCAGCATCGACACCACTAACTACGGAGCGGCTATTGGTATAGCTGGCCGTGAGCGCGTCGCGTAGTTTGGGGTCGCGTTCGTAGGTTAGTTCTTTGACGAGCAATTCTTGTTGCAAAGCATCCTTGACATCGCCACCCCCTAAATGTTCGATCAAAATCCGTCGCAAACCGGCTTCGGTAATCTGTTTTGACTCATAAATAGTGCGCAAACTAGTACCGTCGATCATGACCTTTTCGCTGGTTATAAGCAGCTGGTTATGGCTCATTTTTTCAACGACTTCCAACTTTTCGACCTTCTTTGCTTGTTGCAGGCGTTCTGGGCGTTTTTTGATGGATTCTAGGGCAGCAGCCGCAAATTGTTGGGTTGTTTGTTCGGGTTGGACGAATGGTGTTTTTTCTGGCTTTTCCAGTTTTTTGGGGGTTGAACGCGATTCGAGCGACTTCGATACAAATGGTTCGAGCGGCGCCTGTTCGGGACGTTTCTGAGCTTTTGGCTTAAGACGTTCAACCATGGCCTGACGCTCTGCTTGAGTGGCTTGGGCTGCTTTTTCGGTAGCGAGATTGCGGATTTTTTGCTCTTTAGCAGCCAGCGTTTGCTGCAAATCGGCAACTTCGGTTTTGAGTTTTTCCTGGACTGGCAATAAGCGTTTTTCGGTCTTGATGCGTCCCCTGCGTCGGCCAATAATATAGCCCAATGCTCCACCAACCACCAAGCCACGGTTTTCACCCTGGCGACGGGCCTGTTCTAACTGCCAGTTTGTGGGGTAGCGTGCCGGGTACCAGCCCATGTTATCCGGAGCGGCATTTGGTTGCGGCGCAACATTGGGCGACGGAGGCGGAAAGCCACCATTAATAATGACCGGTGGAACAGCGGCTGGAGGAATTGGTGGCGGTGTATTGCCAGGGTTCGGCGGAGAGGTTGGGGGTATCGGCGGAGTAGGTGGCGTTGGTGGGTTTGTGGCATCAGCTTCGTCTTCTTCTGTTTCTGGAGCGTTCGGTGGTGCTGGTTCTGACTCTTCGGCCTCTGGTTCTGCTTCGCCAGCAGCGTCGGGCTCAGTCTCATTAGCGTTCATAACTCGTGTCAGATCTTCGGAAGCCTCATCTATGGCGGTTTCTGGTGGCAACGAAGGATCGGCTTCTAGCTTTTGTTGCGCACCGGCAATCAGCGCTTCATTAAAAGCAATGGCAACAGCTTCGGGGGCTAGTTCTCCAATATCGGATCCGGTAGCCTTTTTCTCGGCATTGAGGCTTTCTTGGCTCGTGGCAAAGTGTTCTTCGGCAACAATTCGCTGCTCGCCAGGACTCAGCGCGTCAATTGGCACCCGCTCATCTGTTTCGTGGGCCGATTCAGCAGCTGTATTCTTTGCAGATTCTTCGTTTTTTGTTGGTTTTATACCAAGAATCTTCTCTAGAGATGACTGTGGAGCGGCTTCTGTAGCATCGCCGTGCTTCCATAAGCCCTCACGCTGTTTAGCCGGTTTATCGCTCCCAAGTAACAGTTCACCGGCCGCCTTGGCACTACCTTCTTTTTTGGAAGATTTAGTTTCCTTGTCCTCTTTGTCTTTGTCGCCATGTTCGGCGGCCGACGGAGAGTCTGATGATCCTAGGCTTTCTGACATTTCATCTTGCTTACATTTATTTTAGTTGCATTCCCAAGGGGTGTAGTATAAGATAAAGTACATATATTAGCAACGTTGTTACTATTTTTTAAGTAACGATGTAACCAGGAGGCGGCCAAAAATGTATACCACACGACTACACCAGATTGACACGGCTGCCTTCATGGCGTGCTAGCTCTCGAACTTAAAACCAAATCGGTAGCATAAGCCGATCGTAAAATTAATCACCACCAACGTTCTAACAACCAGACGGCCCTGGAGGACCGCCGCATGACAACTCAAAAAGATACAAGCCGACAAGTCATTGCTTACTATTGGTGCCATGCTTTGCATTACCCCAAGCAAGTCATCGGTGTCCTAATAAGCGTTCCCCTGACGATTACTATTAATGGCTTTTTACCGACGCTAATCATCGCCAACGTGCTAAGCCGTCTGAGCCAACACCAATACGAAGCCCATAATGTTTGGGCCAGCTTTGGGCCAGAACTTGTCCTGTACGGCGTACTGCTTATATCGGGCGTAGCCCTTTGGCGAATAACTGATTATTTTTCGTGGCAACTTGAGGCGCGTATTCAACGCGATATTGCCGAAGAAGTGTTCGACGCACTGCAAAAGCAAACGGCGGATTTTCATGCCAATAGTTTTGCCGGCTCGTTAGTGTCGCAAACCAACAAAGTCATGGGCAGTTACGTTCGCATCTCTGATACTACGGTCTACCAAGTCTACCCTATGCTCATCAGTATTGTATTAGCCGTCATAATCACCGCGATACGTGCGCCGCTCTTCGCCGTCCTACTATTGTCGTTCTCGGTAGTATTCTTGGCCTTGGCGCTCATAATATCACGGCCGGTTCGTCGTGCCGGTGCCCGGTTTGCCAGCGCCGAGAGCGAGCAAACGGGCTACCTAGCGGATGCAATAACCAATAGTATGGCAATCAAGAGCTTTGCTAGCGGTGCCTTCGAGCGGAAACGTTTTAGCAAGGCTACCAGTAAAACCGAATCAGAGTTACGGGCCTTTGCCAAGATTCACCGCATACAAATGAATGTCCTGGGAACTACTAGCCGTGTCATATCGACCACCGCATTAATAGTAGCAGTTGTGAGCGTTTTACTTTTTGGCGCCAACATTGGTACCGTATTTATAATACTTAGCTACACCGCCAACATCGTCGAGCAGCTCTTCCAGTTTGGCAATGCTTCATTACGTAACTACAACCGGGCTTTTGGCGATGCTTCCGAAATGGTTGAAATCCTAGCTTTAGTACCAGCTATCCAAGACCCGGCAGAACCCGAAAAGGTCCGTATACACCGCGGACTGGTCAGCTTTGAGCATGTCGGCTTTACTCATGACGGTTCAGACAAAGCATTGTTCAAAGATTTGAATATACATATTAAACAAGGTGAGAAAGTCGGGCTAGTCGGCCACTCCGGTTCCGGCAAGACCACATTTACCCGGCTACTACTTCGATTTTCGGATATCCAAGAAGGTGCGATTTTAATCGACGGGCAAGACATCGCCCACATTACCCAGGATGACCTGCGACGCAACATCGCGTATGTACCGCAAGAGCCACTGCTATTTCACCGTACCATCAGTGAAAATATCGGTTACGGCACAGCCAATCCAGATATGCGGGCGATCAAGGCCGTAGCTAAGTTAGCTCATGCTGATGCATTCATTGCAAGTCTACCCAAGGGCTACGAAACACTGGTCGGCGAACGTGGAGTCAAGCTATCCGGCGGCCAGCGCCAGCGCGTGGCAATTGCCCGGGCAATGCTTAAAAACGCACCAATTTTGGTATTGGACGAAGCTACCAGCGCACTTGACTCTGAGAGTGAAGTGCTGATTCAGGACGCACTCTGGAAGCTGATGGAAGGCCGTACAGCTATCGTTATAGCCCACCGCCTGAGTACTATCCAAAAAATGGACCGCATCGTGGTACTAAACGAAGGAAAGATTGTTGAACAAGGCACACACAAAGAACTGCTTGCACAAAATGGTACCTATGCCAAACTCTGGGCGCATCAGTCAGGTGGGTTCATCGATGAGTAAGCCTACACAAAAATCGAAACGCATCGGGCTCCGTTCGTACATAAGCTTTATGTTGCGCCATAAGCTACGGCTTGTGGTGACGCTTGGCGTCTATGTACTTTCTAGCACGTGTTTGGCTGTTATACCGTTTTTCATTGGTAAGTTAGTTGGCGCGCTGGCTGCGAATCCGGTTCATGGGCATCAAGCAGTATTGCTTACTTGGACGCTGGTAGGTCTTAGCTTTGTACACAGTGCCACCTGGCGCTTGGGTGAATACCTGTATATGAAACTGTTGAAACCACTCAGTCATTCCTACGAGAATTTGCTGTTTCACACCGTCATCACCAAACCGTATCCCTATTTTGTCGATAAATTTACCGGCAAAGTGTCGTCGTACATCACTACCATCAGCCAGGAAATGCGCGGTCTAACCGAAGACTTGTGCTACAACTACGTTGGCCAGCTTGTGAGTCTGCTATCGCTAATTGTCATCATGACAACTGTAAACTGGCAGACGGGACTTATTTTCTTCGTTGGCTTAGTTATTATGTTGCTTGTTGGGCGGCTTAGTATCCGTAAGAGCGTCAAGTACGAGGGGGTGTTTGCCGATGTACAGTCCACCAAAAACGGCAAAATCATCGATATCATTGCGAACTTTGTGAACGTGAAATCATTTCATACCGAAGCCCGCGAAGCCAAGGCTGTAGCAAAAGAGCAAACCAAAACTCTCACAAGTGCCAATCAATCATTTCTATGGTCGATGTGGTTCTGGAGTACCATGTCGTTCCTGGTTCGGGAACTAATTTGGCCGGTGACAATTGGCTTGAACGTCTATTTGTTCTTGCATCATCAGCTTACTATTACACAACTAGCAACTTTACTGTCGGCTATTTTGCTGTTTTCGACGACTATCTGGGAATCGGTTTGGTATATATCGCAGTTTACCCTTCGCACAGCGCGCGTCGAAGAAGCACACAGCTATTTGTTCGGCGCAATGACTGTTCGCGACGCGCCCCTTGCAACCAGTGAACAAACGGAGAGCTCTTTCACATCAAGCCTAACGTTCAGCAAGCTGCACTTTGCCTATCCCGACAAACCGGACGTTGCCGTACTTTCTAACATCAACCTGACCATCAAAAAAGGTGAAAAGATTGGCATTGTTGGCAAAAGCGGCAGCGGTAAAACAACACTGACAAAATTACTACTGGATTACTATGAAGTTGATGGCAAGACATTGGTGCTCGATGGCAAAGAAGTAGGCTCAGCACAGATTGCTCAGTTGGTTTCCTATGTACCCCAAGACACAAGCCTGTTTCACCGCACGATTGCCGAAAACATTGCGTACGCCAGCGATAGGGATGTTAGTTTTGAGGAAGTTGTAGCTGCCGCCAGACAGGCCCATGCCGATGAATTCATTAGCAAGATAACCGACGGCTACGAGGCGCTTGTTGGTGAGCGTGGTGTAAAGCTATCGGCCGGCCAACGGCAACGCATTGCCATTGCCCGTGCGTTTCTAGACGACAAGCCAATTTTGGTACTGGACGAGGCTACCAGCGCCCTGGATAGTGAGAGCGAAATATTGGTTCAGCAAGCACTCGAAGCACTCTGGGAACACAAAACCGTTATTGCCATTGCACACCGTTTGTCGACACTAAGGCACATGGACCGCATTATCGTGATCGATAAAGGCACCGTTATTGAGCAAGGCACCCATGCCGAACTGCTCAAAAGTGGTGGCGCCTATGCCAAACTCTGGAACCACCAAAGCGGCGGGTTCCTAGAGGAATAGTCCGAGCCTTAAAGCCAATCGGGAATAAGATGGGTGTTCTGCCGCACCCAATTACAGTATTCCTTAATTCCATCATCGAGAGACATTGATGGCTCCCAATTAAGTATTGATTTCATTAGTTTAGTGTCAGCGTATGCGCCAAAGGGATCGCCTTTCGGATGGGGTTCGTAGTTAATAGGAGTACTACCAAGCTGCTCGAAAAGCTTAGCTGCAACAGTACCTATCTGTGTTGGCTTACCAGTACCTATATTAAGTGCGTAGCCAGTAGCCTCATCACGTTCAAGTGCAAGAATTGTTCCCTCTGCGATATCGCTTACATGAGTAAAGTCTCGAACTTGCGTTCCATTGCCAAATATTTTTATAGGCATTTTGTTTAAAATAAGCATTGCAAAGATTGCAACACACCAACTATGACTACCTTCCTTGGGAACCTGTGGGGAACCGTAAACACTAAAGTATCGCACGGCTGCCGTTGGTAAATCGTGCAACTGGTTAAAAAGCAACGCTTGATGCTCGCCCCAAAGCTTGGAATTTCCATAGGTAGAGACGGGAAAGCAGGCATCCCGCTCGGAAAATATAGTTTTTCCGTTTTCGCCATAGACACTTGCAGACGAAACAAACACTAGCTTCGTCACCCCCCTCTTTAAGCTCTCTTCTATAATGTTTTGGGTGCCTTCAACATTAACGGTAAAATCCTCATGATAATTACGTATGCATGCGCCCACATCTGCGTACGCTGCGGCGTGAATGACTAGGTCCGCCTTCTTTGTGGCCAGTCTCACAAGTTTCTTATCAAGAACCGAGCCTTTTATAAATTCAGCGTCACTTTGGCCTACACCAAATTCGTGAAGGTAGTCAAACGGATATGCAGATAAATCGTCCAACACGATTACATTGTTTCCCCGTTCAAGAAGCTTTTTTGTGATATTGCTTCCAATCATTCCCGCACCGCCAGTTACTAGTATATTTTTAGACATCGAATAGCTCCATAACTTTCTGCGAAAGGTGTGACGCTACTGTTTCTTGGCTTATGTATGAGCCTATTTCTGAGACTGGAACCCAGGCCACGTCCTCGCACTCATCACTTATGGCAATTTCAACGTCGTTAGTACATACGGACTGATAGGCTGCAAGCATGATCCGTAACTGCCTATCGACGCCTTCGGCATCTTGCCACAGCTCAGTGTACGTGTAGGCATCGACTAATTCAGGATTAATCACCTTCAGATGACATTCTTCTTCCGTTTCGCGAACCGCCGCGTCTATTGGCTGTTCGCCAACCTCAACAATACCCCCAGGGAAGAACCAACGGCCAGCGAGTTGATGATGGTGATCACTCCTCCTTTTTATAAGCGCAACTTCTTCGCGCGCATTGTTACGCCATGTTATGCAAATTGCCGCGACTGAGTGTTCTGCCATAGTTAAGACCTCTGACTCTATTTTACTTGAAGCATACACACATACTGCAAAAAACTCCACGGATTAAAGACAGGTCGTTCGCTACGTACTTTTGTATGTCAATGAGTAATCCCACGTCAGGTTAACTGCTACAATAGACGGATGTTACTCAGCAAAACGGAAACAAATGTCAGCGACGGTGACATTGTACGCCTGATGTGGCGCGAAAGCTTGCGCTACAAATCGCTGCTCTATTGGTCGATATTAAACCTCGTGGGCGCCGTTGGCACAAGCATACTCGTTCCGTACTACATTAGTCGTATCTTTGCGAATTTGATTGGTCATACCGACAGAGCCTGGCATTATTTCCCGGCTCTGATTATTGCTGCCATTATTGGCTTTCTTGGCAACCGATTTGGGTTTACCAAACTCATGGAATTTCAGGCAAAGCTACAAAGTGACCTGCAAACAAAGTGTCTAGAAGTGCTCATGAAGCGTAGTGTGGGGTTCCATAACGATCGCATCAGTGGCAAGTTGGTGTCGGATGCTATCGACTACCCCAACGCCTTTGGCAATCTGCTGGTGACCGTCGTTATCAACCTACTACCGTTCTTGGTTATCGTGCTATCCGGCATTGTGATTGTTGGCTGGCACAGTTGGCAGCTGGGCTTGTCACTGGCTCTTGTAGTAGGTGTTACGATATGGTTAATATGGACAGATAGCCGCCGACGTGCAGGATTACGGAACAAAAGACTGCAAGCAAACAAAAAAGTCACCGGCCACATGTCCGACGTGATTGTGAATATCCAAACGGTTAAGACATTTGCGCGCGAAGGCTTTGAGCTCGACACGCACAGACAACTCAATACCAAACTGCAACATTTGCGGCTACACGACTGGACACAAACTGGCATCCGTGGCAGCAACCGCATGGCCGCACTACTTGGTATGCAGGTGCTATTTATTGCCTACGTCGTGCATTTGGTGCAGCAAAATCCAGCAGTGCTTTCGATTGGCATTTTTGCCTTTAGCTACACCATCACCCTAACTAATCGCCTGTTTGATTTAAGCACCATGATTCGTGTTACCGACGAAAACTTACTGAATGCGGCGCCCATGACCGAGATATTCATGCAAACGGCCGAAATCAAAGACGCGCCGCACGCCCATCCCATCAATGCCGAAAAAGGTGCAATCAATTTTGAGCATGTCAGCTTCCAGTACCCCGACACCCAGGGACACGATAATGTGTTTAATGATCTGTCGCTACACATCAAATCGGGTGAGAAAATCGGCCTGATTGGGCCGAGCGGTGGCGGCAAATCTACTTTTACCCGCCTATTACTACGTTTTGAAGACATCACCAGCGGCACTATACAGATTGACGATCAAGCAATCAATGAGGTCACTCAGTCCAGCTTGCGCCAAGCCATTTCCTATGTACCGCAAGAGCCATTACTGTTTCACCGCTCCATCCGCGAAAATATTGCCTACGGCAAAGCCGATGCAACCGACGAAGAAATTATTGCAGTCGCCGAGAAGGCCTACGCCCACGACTTCATAAAAACCTTACCAAACGGCTACGATACTATTGTAGGTGAGCGCGGTGTGAAACTATCTGGTGGCCAACGACAACGCGTAGCAATTGCCCGAGCAATGCTCAAAAATGCCCCGATTTTGGTATTAGACGAAGCCACGTCCGCCCTCGACAGCGAAAGCGAAAAGGTCATCCAGAAGGCACTTTGGGAACTCATGGACAACAAAACAGCGATCGTCATCGCCCATCGTTTGAGCACAATCCAAAAGATGGACCGCATTATTGTGCTAGACGAAGGAAAGATTGTCGAAGAAGGTCCCCACAAAGCATTGCTAGAAAAAGGTGGCCTGTACGCTCGACTTTGGGCACATCAATCGGGTGGCTTCATAGAGGAATAAAAAAAGAGACAGCCCACGGACTGCCTCTTTTAAAATTGGACGGAGTACTTATTCGGCTTTGGCTTCTTTTGCTTCAGCAGCTTTTTCGGCTTCTGTACCTTCAGCAGATTCATTTGCATTGGCGTCACCAGTTGCTTCGTCGGCAGTAGCATCACCACCAGCGGCGTCATTAGCGGCAGCTAGTGCACTTGGCTCAAAGACGGTTGCAATGGTGTGGCTGTCTTCAGTAATGAACTCAACACCTTCGGGGACGATAATGTCGGCAACCGTGGCGTGATCGCCTACTTCTACCAGTTTTTCGGCATCATAGTAGAGCACGTCTGGCAATTTAGAGGCAATCGCACGGACTTCAACGCTTTCTAGCTGTGACAGCACGATCAAACCAGTACGTTCTGCGGGGCTCGATTCGTTACCTTCGGCGTATTGTGGGTGAACGGGGATTTCGGCTTCAACCTTCTGGTTTTTATCAACAGCATTGAACACTAAGTGTGTCAGCTGGTTTTTGCGTGGTTCGAATTCGGCGTCTTTGATCAGCACAACGTAGCTATGAGTTGGTGTCTTCAGCTCAACAGGGTGGTGCTTGCCAGCAGCCTTGTAAACACGAGACAAATCAAGGTACGTACCCTGAATCAGAATCGATTCTTTACCGTGGTCGTGAATAACAGCTGGCACAAGACCATCTTTGCGTAGGTGTTTTACAGCCTTACCGCTGACTGTGCGGGCTTCCACCTCTAATGTGATCGAATCTTGTGACATTGACTTTAGCTCCCTTTTTATCGACTATAAATATCTCTTAGAAAAATACGTGTCACAACAGTATAACAGACTTTCGGCTAGACGTTGAGTGCTAAAACAGCTATGCTTATGGAACATGTTTAACATCAGCCATTTGATTCAAACTGGCGGCCTGCTGCTAATTGCCGCGATTATCTTCGGTGAGTCCGGCATGATGGTCGGCTTTTTCTTCCCAGGCGACACCTTATTGCTCAGTGCGGGCGTGTTGGCGGCCGCCGGTAAACTGTCACTCTTAACAACAATTATTGTTATTGCCGCTGCGGCAATTGTGGGCGATAACGTGGGCTACCATATTGGCCGCAAGCTTGGACCAAAGTTATTCCGCAAAGAAGACGGTATCGTATTTCGCAAAGAGCACATCGACCGAGCAGAGAAGTTCTATGAAAAATATGGTAGCAAAACTATGCTACTTGCCCATTTTGTACCAGTTATCCGTGCTTTTGCCCCAGTGACAGCTGGTGCTGGCAAAATGCCACTCAAACAATTCATGTTCTTTGACGCAATTGGCGACATCGCCTGGGCGATTACCCTCACGCTCTTTGGCTATTTTGTGGGCAGTAAAGTTCCTGGTATCGACAAATACATCGAACCCCTACTCATCGCCATAATCATCATTTTCCTAGCCCCAACCCTGTACCACATCTTCAAAGACCCCAAAATCCGCTCGGCCATAAGCACAAAACTAAGACGACAAGGCAATAAGTAGCGCCCAGACTTCATGCTTGTAGCCGTAGACGCATCTATGAGGCATATGCGCAATACGTGGTAGGTCTACAAGAGTCGTTCAATAGATTCACGAAAAATGGGTAGGTCTTTAGTGATAAGCACCCAGATAATGGAAAAGTCAACCTCGGCGTAACCGTGCGAGATGATGTTGCGCAGCCCGATCGCTCTTAGCCACTCTTCAGTTGCATTTTCCTGCCAGAAATCTGGGAATGCATCGCGCACATGCGACAAGTTTTCACCAATGTCTTGGAGGCGCATAAGTACTGCATCGCGTGTCTTCGGATCGCTCAGAAACGCTTGCTCTTCTTCGGGTGTATATGAAGCAATGGCCTCAAGAGCGCTCGTAACGTTTAGAAGGTACGGTTTAGCTTACTTCATATATCCAAATCTATTAAGTCAGGCTCAATATATTCGGAGAAGTGACGATTGAGTTTTGTAACGAGATCAACTTTTACGCCAGTTTGCTTTTCGAGCTTTGCCTGCAGGTCGAACACGTCAAATAGACTCATACCTGGCCTGCAACGAACAAGAATATCGAGATCACTCTGCGACGTTTGTTCTCCTCGTGCATAAGAGCCAAAGAGACTAGCCTGAACAATCCCATATTCCCGTAACGTTTGCCGAATAATATCGAGCGAGATTGGTAGGGATAAGTCAGCTGTTGTCATAACAACAGTATACCAAATATAGGAGTCATGGTACATCAACACGGTGATCTACACAGAGCTTAGAAGCTCTTGCTTTAGCAGGATTTGGTACGTGTGGGCTTATTTTAGGCATGCAACTAGCTACAACGCTAAAAGCCTGCTGCTTATTTAGAGCATCCGCTTGAGGAAGTGGCCGGTGAACGAGTCTTTATTTTTGGCTACTTGTTCTGGGGTGCCGAGGGCAATCACTTGGCCGCCGGCAGCGCCACCGGCTGGACCCATGTCTATGATGTGGTCGGCATTTTTGATGATATCTAGGTTGTGTTCGATCACGACCATACTGTTGCCAGCATCGACGAGCGCATGGAGCATGTGCAGGAGTCTATCTACGTCAGCCATGTGCAGGCCGGTAGTTGGTTCGTCCAGAATGTACAGCGTACGACCAGTTGGGCGACGGCTCAGTTCGGTAGACAGCTTGATGCGTTGGGCTTCACCACCACTGAGCGTCGTGGCGGATTGGCCAAGCGAAATGTAACCCAGGCCAACATCTACCAAAGTCTGTAGTTTACGAGCGATGGCTGGCTGGTTTTTAAAGAATTCCAGGCCTTGTTCGCAGGTTAGTTCCAAAATGTCGCTGATGGTCTTGCCCTTATAATGAATTTCTAACGCTTCGCGGTTGTAGCGCTTACCGTGGCAGACTTCACAGTCCACATACACGTCCGGCAAAAAGTGCATTTCTATCTTGATAATGCCATCACCGGCACAGTTTTCGCAGCGGCCACCTTTAACATTAAAGCTGAATCTTCCCGCTGAATAACCGCGGAGTTTTGCTTCGGGAACGCTGGCAAAGAGTTCGCGAATGGGCGTGAATAATCCGGTGTACGTTGCCGGATTGGAGCGTGGCGTACGGCCAATCGGTGACTGGTCGATAATAATGGCTTTGTCGAGCTGCTTTATGCCCTCGATTTCGTCGTGACGGCCAGGTACGGTGCTGGCACGCATGAGCCTTGCCTGTAATTCTTTGGCCAAAATATCGTTAATCAAGCTGGACTTGCCGGAACCACTTACACCACTCACGACTACTAGTTTGCCAAGCGGGATTTCGACCGTAATATTTTTAAGGTTGTTTTCGCGAGCACCTTTGATGATGAGCGATTTGCCGTTACCAGTCCGCCGTTTTTTTGGTACGGGGATTTTCTTGGTGCCCAAAAGATACTGCGCCGTAATGCTTTCTTTGACTTGCATGACTTCGTCCGGTGTACCAGCGGCCACGACTTTGCCGCCATGGATACCGGCGCCGGGACCGATGTCGAGCAAGTAGTCTGCCGTACGAATTGTGTCCTCGTCGTGCTCGACCACCAAGACAGTGTTGCCTAGATCACGGAGGTGTTTGAGCGTTTTAATTAGTCGATCGTTGTCACGTTGGTGCAAGCCGATACTTGGCTCATCTAACACGTACAGCACACCCTGCAAACCAGAACCAATTTGCGTAGCTAAACGAATACGCTGCGCTTCGCCACCACTGAGCGTCGTGGCACTCCTTAGTAGGTTCAAATAGTTCAGGCCAACATCTTGCAAAAACCGTAATCGAGCACAAATTTCTTTAAAAATCTGCTGTGCGATGTTTTTTTCTTTGTCGGTCAGTGTCAAGCCATTAAACCAATCAATCGCATCGTCGATTGATAGCATACAAACGTCCATGATTGAACTTTCACCGACTGTAATTGCCAAGACTTCGGGCTTCAAACGGAGCCCTTTACATTTGTAGCAGGGTTTTTCTTGCATGAATTTTTCGATGTCCCGACGCATGAAGTCGCTATCGGTTTCCTTGTGACGACGTTCCAAATTTGGCACCACGCCTTCGTAAGTTGTTTCAAAACTACGGCCACTGCCCAACGAAATTTGATAGGTTTCATTGCCGGTGCCGTACATGATGTGGTCCAAGTCGGCCTGTTTTAAATCACCGGTTGGCACGTGCAAGCTAAAGCCATATTTGTCGGCCACAGCTTGCATTTTTTTGGTATACCACGCGTCAGCATTGAAGCGGTTAAAGGGTCGGATGGCTCCCTCTGCGATCGTCAAACGACCATTGGGAATCACCAGTTCTGGATCGACTTCGAGCCGCGAGCCCAAGCCGGTACAGACTGGGCAGGCACCGTGCGGTGAATTAAAACTAAATGTCCGTGGCTCAAGTTCGGGAATAGAAATATCCGGATGATCCAGGCAGGCGTACATTAGACTGTAGCTGGTAATTTCATTGCTATCGGCATTAAGCACGTTCATGCGGCCTTCGGCGATTTCCAGCGCTTGTTCAACTGATTGGGCGAGCCGATTGCGTGACTCTTCATTATTTACCAACCTGTCGGCAACGATTTCGATGGTGTGTTTATAGTTTTTATCGAGTTCTGGAAATTCATCGAGCGAATACACCACGCCATCGACGCGTACACGGGCAAAACCAGCGCGCTGATATTGCTCTGGAATGTGCTCAAAAGCACCTTTTTTGTCAATAACAACAGGGGCCAGAATCATCAATTTCGCATCTGTTGGCAACGCCGAAACTTGGTCGATAATCACATTTGTCGTCTGACGCATAACTGGGCTACCGTCGACTGGGCAGTGTGGAATACCAATCCGTGCAAAAAGCAGACGAAGATAATCATAAATTTCCGTGACGGTCGCAACCGTGGAGCGTGGGTTGCGGCTAGTAGATTTCTGGTCGATAGAAATAGCTGGGCTGAGGCCATCGATTTGGTCAACATCGGGCTTTTCCATAAGTCCTAAAAACTGACGGGCGTAAGCACTTAAAGATTCAACATAACGACGCTGGCCCTCGGCATAAATGGTATCGAACGCCAAGCTGGATTTACCTGAGCCAGAAAGGCCAGTAATCACCACTAATTTGCCACGAGGGATCGTGACATCAATATTTTTGAGGTTGTGCTCCCGCGCCCCCTTAACTACTATCTCATCGTTCATTAGCCCGTCAAGTATACCGTAAAAGCAAGGTAATTTCTATGATGCAATTTCGCCGAAAGAGTCGTATTTCCTAATCGATACTACACCTTCACGGCCTTGAAGCACAGAAAGTCCTTGTTTGTATCCACGCTGCCGCAACCTTTTTATGTCCTTTTGGATTTTACGAGGATCCTCTTCCGCCCGCTGTCTTTTGAGAATTTTGAACCGCTCTTCTGGGCTCAAGCCGGCCCGAAAACCATGAAACTCATTTCTGTCTGCATTGGGGCCAAGCTGCACTTGTTCTACAGTCAAACATTCATCCACCACCACACATCGGCCACAAAGTATTCGCGCTCCAGCTAAAGATTCACCGTAACCAGCATAGAATTCTTGAGTATCAATTCCCTTGCAATTAGCATCTACCTGTAATCTTTGCTCTATGGCGTTTAAATCAACTATGTGTTCCGAGCTCATTGTGGATTATAATACAATAATCTCCACAAATTTAACAATAGATTGGCGTCATAATACAACGTTTTAGCTTTTTGCACCGAAATTTGAAACGACTAGCTACCGACGCGGCGGGGTATTTGTTAATTATGGCCGCCATTCTTATCGGCTGGCTGCCTGGGCCAGGCGGCATCCCACTGGCATTAGCTGGACTAGGATTACTTTCCATCAATAATGAATGGGCTAAGAGGTTACGTGAATATCTCTTGAAACACGGCGGCAGGATTGTAAAAGTCTTGTTTCCGGAACATCAAATTATCCGCTGGATCTATGATGTTCTGGTAATTGTACTACTTATTGTTGCTGGATTTTTGGGCTTGCAGCATGCAGCAATTTGGCAGATTAGCCTGGCGGCTGGGCTGTTTTTTGTCGCCATATTCTTGGCACTTATGAACCGCGATCGCCTCCAAAATTTCCGCAACAAACGGAAAGCATAAGCATTCTAAAAAATATACTTGCTTTTCTAGCAATTAGGTGTAAAATTACAGCCAATCGTACTCGTAAAGAAAGTGGTTGGCATGCAAAATTTCATCGTTCTTGGCATTATTCCTGGTACCAATATTCAGGTCAATTTTGGTATGTGGTTATGTGTTATCGCCAGTGCCATCCTAATCTATGTGTCACTGCGCCGCGTCGCCCGGCATGTCTCGTCGGTGCCACAACTGCCACCTACCATTAGTAACGAAAACAGCTAAGCTTCAAGCTCGGCAGGCATAATGCTCTGGCCGTAGAGCTGTAACTCTTCGAGCAAAAACTGCTTGTCTTTATACTGGGGTAGGCTGGCACATGCAGCCAGACGCTCAAAATATTTTGCCAGACGACTATTGTTGCCACCAGCAAATAACTTTTGGGAACAAAATACGTCCCATTGCTCGCGTTCTTCGCTCGATAATTGGGCCGGATAATTGCGGGCTTTATAGAGTGGCACCAACGCCTTTAGGCGTTTATCATGAAAATCATCAATAATTTTTGTTAAATCATCTGGTTCACTGGCACGCACGACGCGTTGCAAGTTCCCGTCATGATCGCCAAGAAAGCCATCATAGAGCTGGGCATCAACATTTTGTTCGGCACTCATAAACTCGGTTTGACGCTGTTTTTCCATCATAGCCTGGGCTTCCAGCAAATTCTTGGCAAAATCCTTTGCGGCTGCAAGTTTTAGAGCATTGGTCTGCCAGGTTTTTTGATCGAGCTTAATTCGCTCTTGACTTGCTGCATCAAGCACCGCAACTGGCGCCACTGCCGGGCAACGATTGAATTTGATGGTTTTTACTGGCAACTTCTTGGCATTAGGGTCCTTTTGCCACTGCCAGATTTTAACTAACTCTTTGGGCGACAAATTCGTATACTCATCTGGGTCAAAATGTAAATCGTAGACTAGCGCACCTTGTTTGCTAATGTCGTCGGCAATTTTAAGCACTACCGCTGTTTTTTCATGTTCATTGGCGTATTTTCCAGAGGTGTACACAAATGGCTCGCCAGCGTTCACGAGCGCCGCAACTTTCTTTTTATCCCGAACATTGAGCAAGAAATCGAACAGCTTTGGCTGTTTATCCTTTACTAACTTGGCAACCGCAATGGTCGCCAGCACGTCACTCAGGGCATCGTGAGCGTGAGCGTGATCGAGCCCATTCAGCTTGGTTAACAGTTCCAAACGATTGGTCGGCTTACCGTCTGGTGCAAACGGCCATTCAATGCCATCCGGGCGCAAGGCACGAGTCATCCGCAACAGATCCAGCAAATCCCAGCGCGAACGGCCATCTTTCCACTGCCAGTCATATGCATCATAGAAATTCCGGTAGCGTGTATAGCGCATAAATTCATCGTCGAACCGGATGGAATTAAAACCCACAAAAATCGTATCTGGTGTGGCAATTTCTTTCTCAAAAACCTTCAAAAACTCAGCTTCGGTTATACCGTCACTAATCGTTTGCTGGGGCGTAATACCGGTGAGCAATATAGCATCTGGCTCCGGTAACACATCTGGTGTCAGCTTCACAATAATATCAACCGGCTCACCCACCGGGTTCAAATCCATATCCGTTCGTTGGCCCGCAAACTGCATAATCCGCGCCTCCCGCGGATTAATCCCACTCGTCTCAAGATCATAGAAGAAAAAACTAGCAGCCATAGTAGCTACCAGTGTACCACCAAACTGAATCAGGCCAAGAACCTACGCAGCCTGGTGTAGTTTGTTCGAGAATTGAGCATTGGAGCGCAGATTATCGGGTAAAATGTGCTGTGTTGTGTAGGTTCTAATACTCGAAAGTGCCAGCGGAGCCAATGCGAATGGTTTGACCTGGTTCAATACCTTGGCGAGTAATTTCGTGCATAATGCCCATTTTTTTCATAATGTCACGTAGGCGACGGAGACCTTGCTCGTTTTCGAAATCGGTACGGCCAGCAAATTTTTCGATGCGGTTACCGCTCACAATAAACACATCTTCTTGTTTCGTAACGCGCCATTGCGCGGCAGTTTCTGGTAGGCGCAACACCGGAACACCTTCTTTGGCCTGCTCTTTAACAACCTTTTCACGGGCTTTTTTAACTGCCGCCTTGATAGCAAACAGCATAGCTTGTAGATTGAGCCCAGACTGAGCCGAGATGGCAAACAATTGGGCCTTGGCTGGTACCACTGTTTTGAGCTGTGTGAGTAAATCATCAACAATTTCGGTATCAAGCCCGTCAATTTTGTTCAAAACAATGATTTCTGGACGTTTCGCAAGTGCTGTCTGATAAGCTTTTAATTCTTCTTTGATTGTGGTGTAGGCAGCTGCAACATCTGACTGATAGGCATCAATAAGGTGTATAATGACCGCCGTTCGTTCCACATGTCGCAAAAAATCATGGCCCAAGCCTTTGCCATCGGCCGCACCTTCGATTAAACCGGGAATATCCGCGACTAGAACGCTCGTTTCCTTGTCGATATCAACCACACCGAGGTTTGGCGTGAGGGTTGTAAACGGATAATCGGCAATTTCTGGCCGTGCATTGCTGATGCGACTCAGCAATGTTGATTTACCGGCATTGGGCAGTCCAACCAAGCCAACATCGGCGATCATCTTTATCTCAAGTATAAACTTGCCGGCATCGCCTTTATCACCTTTTTCGGCAAAAGCTGGAACTTGGCGTGTAGAGCTTAGGAAGTGAGCATTGCCAAAACCACCTCTGCCACCTTTAGCGATGACCACCTTTTGCTGATCGAACGTTAAATCTGCCACAACAATACCGTCTTCGTTAGTGGCAATGGTGCCGACGGGTACGGGCACCAACAGATTGGGGGCGCTCCGGCCGTGCATCTTGGTTTTGCCGCCACCCTGGCCATCCTCGGCTTTGATTTCTTTTTGATAGCGAAAGGTTGCTAGCGTGTTTTCGTTACGTGTTGCCAGCAAAATAACATCACCACCATGGCCGCCATCACCACCGTCTGGGCCGCCTTTATCAACGAACTTTTCACGTCGGAAGTTCATTTTGCCGTCACCGCCATTGCCAGCGAAGACGTCTACCGTTACTTTATCAATAAAATGCATTAGTTATAGTATAAAACAAAAATTTGTCAAAAGCGAGTCCCAACCGTAGAGAACCTCTGTTAGTAAAGATAGATATAACGGGATGCAGCGTCGGCAGAGATAGTTTCCGTATCTTTTACGGCCCAACCGACATGATTCATTTCGGAGATGACAATACTGCCATCGTCGTTAACTGCCTCGACGAATACCACGTGGCCTTCGCCGCTTTGGCTTGTCACGGCAGCGGCATATTGCTTTGGCGTGTTACCTTCGGCAATGCCAGCTAGGCTGCCAATACGTGGCCAGCTCGACGCATTCCCCAGATTTGATGGCAATGGCATGCCAACCTGTTCGCGCCTGGTAGCAACCCACCAGGTACAGTACCCGTAGTCATAGCCGTTGTAGCCATAGATTGCGCTGCCGCCCCAGGCAAAACCAGTACTCTGGTAGCTGGCCGCATAAGTGACAACAGGTGCAGGCTGCTGGCCGTTTGGAATAATAATCTGTTCGTTCACTTGCAAGCCAGTAATCTCGGCGTCATTGGCGGCGATCAGCTGACTTTTATCGGCCTGGTACTTCTGGGCCAAGCTATCGACAGTGTCACCGGCTTTTACGGTGTAGACAATGCCGCTGTAACCGACCGGCGGAATCGAAAGCTTGGTACCAGGAATAACCGTATCGCCCGTAAGGCCGTTTGACCAACGAACGCTGTCGGAGGTAACGTTAAATTTTGCGGCAATACTGGTGGCGGTGTCGCCAGCCACTGCCGTATATGATTGAATGTCGTTTTTTGACTTAAAGGCAGTTGCTACAACTTGCGGCTTAGACACCACATTGTTGGTTGTGGGCGCCGAAGAAAGTTGCGCGTCATCTGATTCGGACTGGTTTTTGATAGCTGTAGCCTCGTTTAGGCCGCCCATACGCGAAACGGTAAGGGCGATGTCGGCCGAAGAAACTTGATCCAGTGGATTCAAAGCCGCTTGTTCCGGAGAAGCCGATGCCACAACCGCCGAACTTGTGGCACTACTAGTTCGGGCGTGCAATACAAAAAACACTACCCCGACGAGTAGTGCAATATTGAACGTGACAAAGCTGGCACGCGTAATACGTCGCTTCATCGTCTTACGACCAAGCTTCGCCTTGAGCCGACGATACACCGCAGGCTTCTGTGCCGTACGGCCAGAAACTACACGTGCTGCAGTTGGGTTTTGTGTTGTATTAATACAAATCTCCGTGAAGTATCAAAAACAATGGAAAAACACTAAACGAAAAAATAATGCCGAGCCAGCCTTATCCGCAAGTAACCCGAAAACATTACCTATATAGTCTAGCAAAAATCATGCCCCAGTCAAGTTTTTGTGTGTTTTCTACCTCTGTAAAGACAGTTTCTTAACAGATACCGTTAAAAATCATGGAATACAGTCGTTTTATGTTGATGTTTCTGAGCTAGAACAACTTTGGGCCAAGAAATAACTGGCAATATCAAAGTAATGGGTCGGCTGCTTGAAAGATAACAGATACGAGAGAACTACAGTGAGATAGGTTCACCGTAATATTGATATTATAGTGAGTATACTGTACACTTATGGTTGTGCATATACAGCGATACCTACAGATTTCAAAGGAGCTAGAGCCGGGTAAAACCTTGGTTCTCTTTGGCCCACGCCGAGTTGGGAAAACAACGCTTCTTAATGATTTTATAAATAAAACCAAAGAAAAGGTTATACTCTACCGCGGTGATGAAATCAGTACGCAACACGCCTTTGAAGTTGCAGACAGCAATCTTCTACAACCATACATTGGCTCGGCTTCTATCTTAGCTATCGATGAAGCTCAGGCTATTCCTGGAATTGGGCAAACATTAAAAATTATTAATGATACGATGCCTCATGTTTCAGTTATTGTTACAGGCTCTTCATCCTTTGAGCTTGCGGGGCAAGTGGGTGAACCACTTACAGGACGCAAGACAACACGCTATCTTTTTCCCATATCTCTTGGTGAGCTATTGTTGGGTGAGCCAGCACCAAGTCGTGTGTTTCAGCAAAAACTTCCTTCGTATCTCATCTACGGGATGTATCCAAACGCAGTTATCGCAGACACAAGCCAGAAGAGCATTGAATTTTTACGCGAACTGGTGGATTCATATCTACTACGCGACATCTTGGCATACCAAGAAGTCAAGGGCTCTCGTGTTTTGCTGCAGCTTCTCGTACTATTGGCTCACCAAATTGGCAGCGAGGTATCCCATCAAGAGCTTGGATCTTCTCTAAATATCGACAAAAACACTGTTGCCCGATACCTCGATCTCTTAGAGAAATCGTATATCATCTTTCGATTAGGAGGTTTTAGTCGTAATCTACGAAGCGAAGTAACTAAAACTGCAAAATATTACTTTTACGATGTCGGGGTGCGCAACGCTGTTATTAATAACTTCAACCCGCTTGATATTCGTGATGACATAGGAAAGCTCTGGGAAAACTTCATGATTGTTGAGCGCTTAAAAATGCGGACATACTCCAAGCTATATGCTAATCAATATTTCTGGCGCACGTGGAAACAAAATGAAATTGATCTTATTGAAGAGCGAGATGGTAAGTTATTTGGATATGAGATAAAGTGGAAAGATAAGGCGATTTCAGCGCCCAAGGAGTGGCTTGAAACATATGGCGAAGAAGCTGAGTGGCGAATCATCCATCAGAACAATGCCTTACAGTTTCTTGATATAACTTAGACTACAGCAGCGGGCTGGCCGTGAAGGTTGAGAGCCTTTAGTAGCCTTGAATAGCCCTCCGTTTTATTGACCGCAAAGTTTGTGGCAGTATTGTTGAGTTTGTTGATTGTGCTGGTCCAGCGTTTGAGAAAAGTAAGTATTACCGTCATCACCGGACACAAAATACAGCCAATCAGTGGTAGCTGGATGTGCCACGGCCTGCAAAGAAGCATCACTAATGGTACTAATTGGAGTTGGGGGCAAACCTTGATGCAAAAGTGTGTTGTACGGTGAATCGTACGTAGTACTTTGGTCATGCCCAGCCATTATTGCCCCATAAAATGCCGTCACATCGGAACCAAGCATCATGCCAGTCTGCATCCGCTTTAGGAACACTTGGGCCGCCTGCGCTCGATCGGCAGGTTTAGAAACTTCTTTTTCTACGATTGAGGCCAAGGTAATGCCTTGGTAGGCAGTTAGGCCCTCTCGAGCGAACGCCGCTTGCAAATCTGGAGTCAGGCGTGTACCCATTTCTTCGAGTGATTCACGGATAATAACCGACGGATCGGTGTCAGCAATGCGCTGGAAAGAGTCTGGATACAACAAACCTTCGAGCGTGGTGGCCGTTGCTGGTTTGTAAGCAAGCGTAGAAATATCACTATATTGATCGGGAACTAATGCCCTATCGACCGCAGCTGGCGAGAAACCATCGTTAATAAGATCGGCACGAACTTGATCAATCCGACGTCCTGGCAAGATCGTAACCAGCTTGGTCGTCACCACGCCTTTTGTGAGTGTTGCAATAATCGACGCCGTATCTTGACTGGCAGAAATCGCATATGTTCCAGCTTGTAGTTGATCGCCCAATTCTTTGCTGTGCACATACAATTCAAACGCCCAGGCGCTCCGAATAAGATGTTTTGCGGCCAATTGTTCGGCGATTTGCTTGCTAGAACTACCGCTGGCAATGGTCACCACCACCGTGGACTGATTGCCACTCGCCGGTTTAAGATCTTGATCGTAGATATGTCGAACCACAAACACAGAACCAAGTCCCAACAATAGCAGCACCAACGCTATGACCAGCAAACGGCGTGGTAAACGACGGCGAATTCGTGTTTTCTGGTGCAAAGCATAGGCTGTCACTAGCTATTTCTCCGTTCAGTAAGATAATCTTCTAGTATATAGGTGGCAGCCAGCGCGTCAATGTCACCTTTTTCGTAAGGTTTACCGCGAGATTGCAGTTCTGCTTCGGCTTTGATGGAAGTTACTGATTCATCCTGCGGGTGCACGGGCAAGCCAATATTGGCCCGTAATTGCTCCATAAACACTTCGCTGCTGCGAGTTTGAGCCGTTTCCTGACCGCTCATGCCGCGCGGCAAACCAACCACAAACATACCACTATTGTTGTCATCTACCAGATGAGTAAGCTGCTCCCAGATAGTTTCATCATGCAACAACGTCGTGAGCGGATGAGCAAAACTAAGCCCAACGGTCGCAATTGCCACCCCAATACGTTTTTCGCCCACATCCAGCGCTAGTATTGTTGGCGGCTGGGTCATTGCGCCTTCTGGAAGGTTACCGTGACTTTCGCAGGTTTATTGGGGATACTGGTTACCCAGAATGGACTCATGTGCACATTCACATCGGTGACGCCTGGGTCAGCCTTGAGCAAGGTTATAACTTGGCCTGATTTCTTGCCAGCGATGGCTTTTTTGACATCATCAACTTTTAGATCTGGTCCAGCCGTGGCGGTGGTTGCCATAGTAAGTTGCAAGCTGGTGGCCGAAGCACTATTGATATGGAAGACTGCTTTGTCGATGCCTTCGCTCAGGATAATTTGCTTGCTCGGATCAATTTTGTCTTTGATATCGGCATCAACCAGCGTCTTCAGATCGGATTGCTTCACGCCAAACATAGTGTACGTCGTGGCTTGAGTGACAGTAACGGTACTTACCTGATCACCGACGGCCGCACTATTCGTTGTTGTGGGCGTTCCAGTATTAAAAGTAGCCGCCAATGGATATTCACCCGCCTGAGTCAGCTGTTGTTCGAGCTGCTGTTTGATGGCATCGGTATTTTGGGCAGCAATCTTCTGGGTTGCGTTGTCGATATCGACTTGCACGACCGTCTGGACGATATTATCGGTACCCCCCGTAAAGACAGCATCGTTAGAGCCGGAATAACTAGGGTAGCCTGCAACAGTAAATGTTGAGCCGGCGGCAAGATTGTACTGAGCGCCACCCTGTTGGGCTACCACCGGCACCGTACCACTACAGACAACATTATTATTTTGATCAAACGTAGGTTTAAATGTGAGCGTATCAGTGGTTATAAAGGTTAGGCCACCAGAACTCACGCCTATACCCTGACTCACCGGATCAGGTTTCTTAGTGCATTGTCCGGAAACGGTTACGGTCCCCGTTGCTTTCTGGCCATTATTTATTTTACCTGTACTTGGGACCTGTTGTGAGCCATTTTTCTGAACTGACTGTACCTGAGCTGGGACAATCAAATTTGTTGCGTCGACAACTTTAGCACCCGTGTCGGCTGTTAGGCTAAGATTGCTGTTTATATTGCTGGTATCAGTAGTAATAGCAACGCTGGCCTTTGGCAACACGACAGCTGCAAAGTAGCCAAATACAGCCAAACCAATGAGCAGGATGACGCCTAAAATCAGTAGCAAACGGAAGCGTTCGAAGTTCGGAATGGCCAGTTTTTTGTTCTTTTTCTTCTTTTTTGATTTTTTGGTGGCAGCCGCCGCTGCGGCATCATCGGCAATGTCGACGCCAGGAGCAATTTCATCGTCGAGTTCGTCATCGAGTTCGAGCGTTTCGATTGCTTCTTCTAGCGCCGGTGTGGCCGTTGCTTTGCCCTTGCTGGCAGCACTTGCTAATTCGCCAACGGGGCGACTACCGGCAGTGGCGGCGGTAATTTCTTCGGCATCATCATCCAGGAATTCATCGGTTACTTCATCGTCATCATCCTGGCCTATTACACCAGGGATCTCTGGTTTGGTTTGCAGATTTTTGGCGACGTATAGACCAACATTGCCAGCGAGCGGCAACAGACCTGCTTCACCGGTAATGAGCACGAGGTTTTTCTTGTCGTTATCGGCTGCACGCTTGAGCAGCTTCATATTTACAATGCTTTGCAGTACCGTCGCACGCTTGGGCAAGACTAGTGCGACGATTTTTTCTTCGGCACTATGAACTTTATCGATGATCGTCGTAATCTCGTCGTCGATGTCGATGTAAATTGTGTCTTTGCCGTTTGTTGCCATAATTGTTGGTTAGATTATACTCTGAGCATTTTATCAAGTTTTTCGCGAATTGAGCCAGCTACGCCACTACCTGCGAACTGCATGGTATCGAGGCCAACACGCAGTAGACCCATAGCGGTGATGTAAGTGTGGTCGTTGACGTCGCCGGTTTTATCTTCAATGCCGACCACTTGTTGCGGATCAACGTAGTTGACGATTGGCTTGCGTGTAAATGGTAGGCTTTTATACCACACTGAGTCTTGGAGCTCTTCTTTGAGCATGTCCAGGCTAGAACCACCGCCACAGAGGAAAATCTGGTACGGCAAGTGGTCCAATTTTGTAAATTCGCCCAATGCAAGTTCTACGCCACTTACCCAAACATCGAGGGTTTTTTCTAGTGCGCCTTCGATAGCCGGCGCTTTGGCACGTGGTACGAGATTGGTTTTGAGGCCAAGTTTAAACCGTTCTGCTTCGTCAAAATCAACGCCTAGTTCGCGTTCAACAGAACGAGTATAGGCTCGGCCGCCAATCCCGAACATTTTGGTTCCCTGGACGCCGCCTTCGTTCACCACGGCAATATCAGTCGTGCCGCCGCCAACATCCATCAGGATCACGCTCAGACTTTGATTAGGATTATTGCCAATTACGGAACGAGCAACGGCAAAGGGTTCTGCAGCCACGGCCAACAGATCAAGATCGAGCTTAGCTGCAGTTTGCTCCAAGGCACCAATGTGAATCATTGGTGCGAAGGCAGTGTAGAGCTGCACCACAACTTCTTTGCCCTGAAAACCAATTGGATTCGTTACGGGATAACCGTCGATATCAATACTTACGAGCGCACTGTTAACCAGTCGCACTTCGACGTCTTTGCCACCAAGTTCTATAGCCAACTGTTTCTTTGCCTTTACTTCGGCACGTTGCTGCACGAGCTTGATGATCTTTTCCATTTCAAAAACATCGAGCGGCTTGGTGGGAGCTTTGCGGGCCACGCGAACAGTGGTGGTTGTACCCTTTACCAGTTCACCAGCGATGCCGATAACTGCGGTTCGGACGCTGACGCCAGCTTGTTGTTCGGCGGCATTTAGGGCTTTGTCGCAGTTTTCGACCACGCCATCAATATCGGCAATGGCGCCGGCCTGCATGTCACTGAGGCTCTGGTGGGCTCGACCAACACCGATGATTTCGATACCACCGGTTTCCTGATTTAATTGACCAATTAACGCTTTGACGTTTTCGGTACCAATGTCCAAAGCCACGACATATTCGGCCTGGCTGCCTTTTTTAGCTTTTTTGGCGGCTTGGCTAGCCTTGTTAACGGCTTCGCCGGCCTTACCTTTAACATTTCGGCCTACATTTTTGCCGATTGACGTAACTTTCTTGAGATCAAGCATATGGTTTCTATTTTAGCACGAGCGAGACGTGGGAGCGACACTTGTTGGGCCAGCCAGTATTCCCCATCTCTCCGAACACTCTAAAAGTGGCCCTTGGCCAGAACCCGCGAGTGTTAGTAATTCTGCGATATAGGGAATACTGGCTGGCTATGTCTACTGCAAGACGGCTTTGATGCGGCGGATGCCAGCCGACGAAGATTCTTCCTTGAGAATTTTGAAGCGCTTGAGCTTGTCCGTTCCGGCGGCGGGTTGCGCTAATTGGCCGGTGTGGTCAACGTGCGGGCCACCACAAATTTCGAAACTAAAAGGTTTGTCGGCACCGTCGGCAATCATTTTATAGACTTTGACCGTGTCGCCGTAGCGGTCGCCAAAGGCACCGAGTGCGCCCATTTCTTCGCGGGCGACTTTGGTGGGATATTCGGCAAAGCTAACTTTGAGGTCTGCATCAATCTGCTCATTGACCATATCTTCGACTTGTTTGATCTGTTCTGGCGTCATTTTTTCGGGATGATCAAAGTCAAACCGCAGGCGTTCTTCGGTAATATTGCTACCGTGCTGGATAACGTGGTCGCCCAGTACCGTGCGAAGGCTCTGGTACATCAGATGCGTTGCAGTATGATATTTCTTGTGCTGCTCGGTTTGACCACCCAGGCCACCCTTGAATACACCTTTTGCGGCGGTTTGGGAGCGCTCACGTTGCTCTTTCATTTTTGCATCAAATTCTTCTCGCCAATTTTCGGCAACAGGAATACCCAACTTAAAACCTTCTTCAACACTCAGCTCAACGGGGAAGCCATAGGTATCGTACAGCTTGAAAAGTTCGGCACCGTCTAGAAGCTTCAGTTTTTCTTCTTCCTTAACTCCTTTTCGGAGTGTCTGGCGGAAGGCTTTTTCCTCCTTCACTAGGGTTTGGATGATAGTGTCGCGGTTTTCGGCAATTTCCGGATAATCGGCTTGATACAGATCAGCAATGACGGGCACTACTTGCTCCAGGAAGTTCTGCTCAACGCCAAGGTCAAAGGCAAAACGGATGGCACGGCGGAGTAAGCGACGCATCACGTAGCCTTGTTCTTTGTTGCTTGGCACCACGCCGTCGACAGCTAGGAAAGTTGCGCCACGGAGGTGGTCGCCAATCACACGCATGCTATTAGTGTGGCTTTCGTAACTTTTACCGCTAATTTGCTGCAACTTTTCAACGATTGGCCAAAGCAGACTGATTTTGAAGACATCGGGATCATCCAGGGCGGCGGCAGCAATGCGTTCCAGGCCTGCGCCTTGGTCGACATTTTGGGCTGGTAATTTCTCGAAGCCAGCTTCGCGGCGAACGTATTCCATAAAGACGTTGTTGCCGATTTCCATGAACTGGCCGCAGTCGCAGTTGGGATGGCAGAGCTCACCGTACTGCTTTTTTTCGGCTTCGGTGTGCGGTCGATCGTCGAAACGGTAGAACATTTCACTGTCTGGGCCACCTGGCTCACCCACGGGCATGTCGGCAATTTTGCCACCGCGGCACCACCAGTTTTTGCTGGCATCATAATAGAAAATTCGCTTGCCTGCTGGCGTGCCAACCTGGTATCCATCAGCCTCGGAACCAACTTCGACTTCGCCAGCTTCAACACTCTTGCTGGCGTACAATTTTTTCCAAATTTCACCGCTATCGGTATCCTTGGGGATGCCGTTGGCCTCATCACCAATAAAACATGTCACGTAGAATTTATTGATGTCTAACCCCACAACGTCGATCATAAATTCGAACATCCAGGGCAGTTGCTCTGCCTTAAAATAATCACCCAGACTCCAGTTCCCTAGCATTTCAAAAAATGTAGTGTGGCGGTTATCACCGACTTCTTCGATATCTTGGGCACGGAAACTAGGCTGGCTGTCAACTAAGCGAACGCCTTGGGGATGTGTTTCGCCAAGCAAATATGGCATCAGCTGCTGCATACCACTGCCCGTAAACAACGTAGTTGGATCATTCTGCAGCACCAACGGCGCCCGCGGAATCACCCTGTGGCCATGCGCTGCAAAGAATTCTAGGTATTTGTTGCGGATATCCTGTGCGTTCATTGGTGACTATTATATCAGAGGTGTTTTAGTTTATTGCTTGTTTGTGACGCCGCAAAGCATTGTGCATTTTACATTTCATTTATACAAACCAAAGCGCATACTTAGGTCACCTTTTTTGAAGTAAAGCCATGCGCGAGTACGAGAACAGCTATAACTTTCCGCCGATGCCACCAGCACCGTTTGAAGAGATGCCACCTCAACCTTCCGGTATCACTCGCCCTGAGTTTCTGTGGAAGGGCAGTCTCGCTCTGGCCGGTACGTTATATGGCCTTGGAAAAACGAATGCCATAGTCGATAAGGTTGTAGAGCAGGACAGATGGCCAGATGATCCGCGAGGGCTTCAGATCGAGACCCTGAGATATGATAAAGTTCCGGGATCACGCACCGAGGGTTGCTTGGCTGGACCTGGTTTTGGCGGCAATAATGGCCTCGTCATAGCACGATTCTTGCAGCAGCATGCGGATCTTAGTAGTGTTACACCTATTGCCTCGGTTATATACCCAAACCAGGGTTACGAAAACTCTGAGGTAGCGGAACTCATGGAAGAATATGTCCAGGTCAACGAGCTACAGTCATTGAGCCTTATCGGGCTGAGTATGGGAGGACCGCAGTTGCTACGGGGAGCACGTGATCTATCGGTGCCACTACGACGTATTAACCTGATTACAGCACCAGAAAATATCGGCAATGCGAGAGACGGCATATATGCTAGACTGGTCGCTGAATTAGGGCTTGGGCACACTCTGGGCGAAAAGTATGTTGCGAATGTTGTCGACGATATACGCTACAATGGTTTACAAGACGACACACCAAAGGGCATTATCGACGTTTTTAAAAAAGCGTATGCCCAGACAATGTCGGGTGCCTCGCCACGGCTTCTTGGTAAGCAATTGCACAATTTGAACGGTTTTAATTTTATTGATGATTGGAAAAGTTATAAGCATGTCATCATTCCAGGATTTACCGAAGTACTGTTCTGCTCACCTAATGATTTAAGCTCCGACAAAACAGTAAATAATACCGAAGCTTTGCGCGATTGGACAAAATTTTTCTCACTCTTCGGGATCAAAGTGGCACATCAGGGAGTTTCTGAGCCGGGCCACGCCCAAGTAGGCTCAAGCATATTGGCGAGCGGCGCTTGGTTCCGTAAAACCAATCCTCACAATCAACAATTAAGTAAGTAATCCACTAAATAACGATGCCACCGCCCAGGCAGTGCTTGCCGTCGTAGAGAACAGCCGATTGCCCAGGGGTGATAGCGCGGGCTTCTTCGGATAGCTTGACGACCGCGCTAGTACCACTAACGTCAATAGTGCAGTCAATGGGGGCGGCCCGATAGCGGGTGCGAACTTGGTAAGTTTTACCGGCTTTTGGAGCTTGGTTGATCCAGTGCAGATCGGTGAGTTGGAGATCTTTTTTCCAAAGACGGTTGTCATCGAGCTGGGTGGTAACGTAGACTTCGTTTTTGGCCATGTCTTTACCTACAACATAGTATGGCAAACCACCGCCAACATCTAAGCCGTGGCGCTGGCCGATGGTGTAAAAGATCGCGCCGTCGTGTTCGCCAATGGTTTTGCCTATTTGATCGATAATTACTCCGTGCGGCTGCTCGCCCAATTCCACAAGCAAGAAGTCTTTGATGCCAACTTTGCCCACAAAGCAGATACCCTGGCTATCTTTCTTTTCTGCGGTGGCCAAGCCAAACTTGCGGGCTAGTTCCCGTACTGCTGGCTTTTCGTATTCGCCGATGGGCATCAGGGAGTGCCGCAAGGCGTCTTCTGTCACGCGGTATAGGAAGTATGACTGGTCTTTATTGGTATCTACCCCTGTTAATAATTGTCCGTCTTTCACTCTCGAATAGTGGCCGGTAGCAATCATATCAGCACCATCTTCTAGGCAGGTTTCGAGGAATAGCTTGAATTTTACTTCCTGGTTACACATGACGTCAGGGTTTGGCGTGCGGCCAGCGACGTATTCGGCCACCATATACTCAACGACCTTTTGGCGATATTCGGCTTCAAAGTCATACATTTTAAACGGTATACCCAACTGCACCGCCACCCGCTTGGCGTCCTGATAATCCTCTTTCCATGGGCAAACCATACCAGGCAAGTCTTTGCTCCAGTTTTTCATGTAAACACCCGTGACATCATAGCCCTGCTCTTTTAACAGAGCTGCGGTTACCGATGAATCAACCCCGCCGGACATACCAACGTAAACTTTTTTAGACATATCTATACCATTTTATCAAATTTTAGGAGAAGTCGCGATTTTGTTCTAGGCGGCGACGAAGTGTAGTTAATTCATGACGGCGACCAAGCCAGAACGAAATTATAATGAGCGGCAAAAGTATCAGTGCTGGCCACCATAACACACTGGTTTTGGGAGTGCTGGTGCCGGTGTTTGTGCTACCGCTCGATGAATTAGCCGTACTGGTGCCGTTGGCTCCCTGACTTACCTTGCCGTTGGCAACACCCACCAACTGAAGAAAGGCGATGGTGCCGTTAGCATCGGTCGCCTTGACCACGATATTGTAGACACCGGCACTGTTATAGACATGCTTGATAGTGATATCGCCCGGATACGCCTCGCTCAGCAGTACTGGTGGTGTGCCGTCACCCCAGTCGATGCTGATGGCATACGGGCCCACACCGCCGGTGAGCGTAATTGGCCAGTCGAGTTCTTTGCCAGGGTCGGCACCAAGTTTGGCAAAGGTGCTGGTTAAGGCGACGCGCGTGCCAAATTGAGCAAACTGGGCATCGTTGAACGTGACGGTAATGAGGTTAGAATCCGGCCCTGCTTGGTCGAGCGCATCATAGACCCGCGCAACCAGATCGTTTCGGCCACTAAATAAACTTACCTGCAACGAGTAACTGCTGTTGACACACATTACCGAACCAACAAAAATATTGTTATCAAAAATCTTTACCAGCAAGCCAGTCTTACACAAACCGCTAACCGTAATAACGCCGTTGGTAACAGTTTGGCCGTTGCCGGGCGTGCCAATGGTACCGCCCTGCGTAGGTGGTGGCGCTTTAATGGTGCCTTCGAGTCCAATCGAGCCATCTTGCGGATTCTGCGCTGAACCGACAGCCGATACCGTACCGGACACAAACGTGCCAAGAGCAACCAACGTTGCGAGCAACAATCCCGTGTACGCTAGCCGTCGGCCAATAGTGGGCCCGATGATACGCATTATGCTCATGCTTACACTTTACAGGACTTTCCAGCCTCCAACAATGTAGGGCCCCTAGATCTTAGCGGCCAGCTTGGCGGAGAATGCGACGGTTGTAGCGCTTAATCATGCGTGGCACTTCAAAGACTAAGGCGATAATGAGCGCCACCGATACCAGCACCGTGACAATAACCGGAATAGGAATCACATAAAATGTAGCTGTTGCCGTGAGCAATTGCCCGTCAGATCCGTAGCCAAAGTTACCTTCTAGCCTGTACTTTCCAAACGATCCGATACCACTTAACGGTACCGAAAACTTGCGAATACTATCTGGCAACACGTTACCACGTGGATCGGTGTTATTGACTTCACTGCTGCTAATAATCTTGCTGCCCTTTTTGAGTATGATTTTACCAAAAGGCTGCTCTTGGACATTCCCATTGTTTTGGAAGCGAATCGTACCATCAATATTTTTGTTGCTCGTAAAAATACTGCGCGACTTATCATCACTCCGGGCATCAAAGCTGGCAATTGACACCTGCTCTTTTACCTCACCGGCAACACGCACCAATATCAGCGACGCGACACTTGCCGATAACGAAATGTTGGTAGCCGCACCGCCAGAAGCTGGAGCAAAACGAATTGCACCATAGTAACCACCTGGCGCAACATCGGCTGGCAAGGTAATAATTGCTTTGACATCGGCTTGCTCGCCCGGCTGCAATGTCACATTACTAATTGGTTTAATGTATTTTTTAAGGCCATGACTGGGTGCTGACTGATCTGGATTCAAAATAATAGCCGGGTTACCTGTTTCGTCACCGCTAGCCACAAAATCATTGATGATTGCCTGAAAAGTTGCGGCCTGACTTGTTACGTTCGTTATGTATACATCGACAGTCGTGCTTTGCCCTGGCTTCAGGCTCAGCTCGGTGTGGACTGGCGAGACTTTCATCCCATTGCCGGCCCCCGTGCTGGATGAGGTAGCAGCAAATGCGGGACTTATTAGTGACGTACTGAGCAAGGCAATGGCCGCAACCAACACACCTATAGGCTTAAAGACGCTCAGACGTCGAATCATGTTTTGTTTTCCCTCTTATTATTACTTATAGTAGCAAACCGCTAAATGTTTTCCAAACCACAGGAAGATTAGACAACAATCGAGACCCTAGAAAGCTCCGGACGCAACGTATGTCAGCGTGCTCACATAGACACCGGAGGCTTGGCTCTTGGAGATATTGGCGATGTAGCTAGTCGTGTAATTACGTGGATAATCCGGAACAGGCACCGAGACAACAGTGTCACCAGGTACAAATTTGTAGGAATTTGGCAAATTGTAGCCAGCCGCGGGAACACCCGCTCCTTGGCCAGCTGGACTTTGACCGACTTGTGGATCTTGATTGGCAACCAGATTCATACCGAATTGGCTTGTACCCGGACGCGACACATCCGGCGTGGCAAGAGCCGGAATAATATCATTACCCGAAGTCAGCGTGGTGCCGCTAGCTACAATGTCATAGCCCGTATCTGCGTTCGTGCCAGCAACCATTTGTGTCTGTGCCACGCTCGTAATCGCCGTGCTAAAATCGCCAAGGTTAATATAATTTCCGGTTGCCGTTGTGCAGTCGGTACCAGTAACCGTAATGCCGACGCAGAAGTATAAGTATGGCGGCACCACTACACTGACGTGCAACGACGCATTAATGGCAAACGCCAGACCGCCGTAGTCACTTGCCGTTCCGGTTGCGTTAGCTGTTGGGAACGTTTGCAAGCGGCCAAAATAAGCACCTGCAGATGACGGATTAGCCACGCCGTTCAACGTGTAACTAACTACTCCGGCCGATGCAGTACTCGCCGATCGGCCTAGCACCAGCGTATTGGCCGTCGCACTTAGAACAGTGAAGCCAGTGGCACCCACTTGGCTGCCAAGCGTTGCCGTGGATAGATTAGAGCCCACCGGAGCCGTGCATGGATTACCCACCAACGGGCTGTCAGAACAGAGCTGCAGCTCGATTGAGCCTAATGTTTCGGCATGTGGCAAAGTAAAGGCAATGGCATAGGTGTCATTAACACCCGGTAAGGCCCTAGAAAGCGAAATGCTTCGTACCGGCAACTGGGCACCGTAAGCTTGTGTACTACGCAACAACCCTACCACCATGAGTGCGGCCACAAGCACAAGACAAATTGTTTGTGGCGAAATGAGTTTACGAGCTGTAGCTACTGAGTAGGACATTCATGGGTATCCTTCTTAGAATGTACCGGTTGCAATCAGTGACTCGACACCCTGATAGATACCCGCTGGTGTAGTTAGACTAGCGATGGCACCAAAGACCAAGTGAGCATTTGTTGTGTTACATGGCGCACCACCAGTGGTAGCAATCGTGTCACCATACGTACCCGTAACACCACCAGAGTTTGTTGTGTTATCGAGACCAAACCACAAGTCATTCACGTTGGTCAATGGTCCGCCTATAGTTGACGGCTCAGTCACATTGCTCGCGTTGTGGTAATTAGGGTCAGCGGTAATGTTCGTGGTACTCGTTGCGACCCCTGTTGTGGCATACCCATTACCAACGTAGAGGCCAAACTCTGCATTGCCCGTATTGGGCGTAGCCGTAACTAGTCTTCCAGCAGTTGTGTTATCAAGGCCAGAGATTGCACAGGTCGTGCCACTGTCACTACTTAAGCCGCCATTAGCGCAGGCGTTAGCAGCGTGCATACGAATAACCGCGCCACTTGTAGCATTGGTTGATACTTGCATGAACGCGGTAGCCGTATCAATTTGTGAGTTATCAATAATTTTCACGTTCGTACCATGTCCAATTGTCAGATCAGGAGTGTGACCAGTCACATAGACAGAATCAGAGCAGGTGTGTCCAGCAGTGCCAGGGTCGGTCGTATCGGTTACAACACAGAATAAAAGTGTTTCTTGGACCTTTACGTTAATGTTAATAGTGGCCGCGGTAGAGAGGGCAAAGCCGCCGTAATCTACCACCGTCCCTTCGGTACCACCGTCATAATTCGTGAAATCAGTTCCGTCGGTAGCATAGGTTAGGACGCGTGCGTAAAATGAAGGGCTCGTGTTCGTAGCGTCCGGGTTTGTAACGGTTGTAATAGTAAAGCCGTAAAGTGTGCCAGCCGTTAGAGATGAACCAGTTGCATTGTCGAGCTTCAACGTACGGTTTGTATGTGCTGCGGATGGAGTCCATGTACCAGGCAAAGCAGTGGTACCCGTGGTGGTTGGATTGCCTGCGCTAGTCGCACCAAAGTTAACAGTTGGCGTACCGACACTAAAGCCATTAGGGGCAGTACAGGTATCACCGGCGATTGGGTCGTTACTACAAAAATCAACAACAATACCTTCGAGTGTACCCGTAGTGGCGGGCTTAAAACTGACTAGATAGCTTTGAGCAGTGGCTCCTGGTCTGGAAGTGCTCATGTAAATAGCACGTGTTTGAACTTGACCACCACTTGCAGTCAGTGCCACGGCCATTGGCGCATGAGGTGCGAGCAGTGCAGCGACCGTCAAGGCCGCTCCCAAGCCTAACGCGCCAAAAGCCGCGGTAGCTCGCTTAGTTAGACTTTTTATTTCATTACTCACGTCCGTCTCACCTCTTATTTTTCGCCTCACCCCGCCTCATTAGTCCGTCTCTTTCCTCTTTATTTTGCGACTTTAAAGAGTTATACAGTAGCATGGTAACATGCTAGAGCTTACCCTGCAATACTCTTGTCATAGAAAGTTAATGACGTAACAAATTGTTGATTTTTACACAACTTAGCCACTGTAACGAGTCCCACGCATCCAGTAAAAAATGAATAATTACTAAAACGTGGAAGTGGCAACAATTGATTGCTGCAGCTTGTAGTCACCACCTGGCGTAAGTGCGGAGATGTTGAACATGTAGGAGATGGTATAGTCGGTTTCGCCAGAACTAGTGGCGGACTGCGCAATGGCATCACCATCCTTGTATTTAAACAGCCCGCAGGTGTCATAACCGGGTGCAGCCTGACCATAACTAAAGCTGCCGTCGGGAATTTGTGTGGCGGCGTGACCAAAGTTTGCTGGAGCATTACAAGTTCCACCAAGCGTGTTGTTGACTAGATTTATGCCAAACTGCTCGGTCCCTTGGCTTGAAGCTGCGGCTGTGGTCATGCCATGCATTGTGTAGCCGTTGTTCTGTGGGCCAGGCGACGACGTATACACGGCATAGCCGCTCGCAAGGTAGGATTTGACTGAAAATGTCGCGGTTGTAGTAGCTGTGCTCGTAGTAGTTAGCGTGCCGATATCGGTGTTGGTTCCATTCACAATAAGCTGCAGCGACTCTTGACGATCGGTTACCAAGCCACCAGCCTGAGTCTGATAACTACTACTGGCCGAATTGCCAACCGCCGTTTCACCCGCAGTTTGTTTACTACAGTAAGTCGTCGAACAAGCATCAAGCTCGCCGCCATTTCCAAACTGGGCTTGATCTATACCATAGGTGGCCGATGACGATTGCAAGGCGGTCGCCACGGTTGAGCCGTTACATATGACCAGCAGGCAGAGCGCCAGCGAGCTCGCGATCTTCTTCCAAAAACTCATAGCTACTACCTATTGTCCTAAATTTTACGCCGAAAGGCAATGCGCTTACGGTAGCGGCCATGGTATTATTAGCATAAGAGTAGTGATAGTTACGTAGTGGGGATAGAGATGGCAGACGAAAATCCTAGCGGCGACAAGCCAACAGAGGCTCTTAGCCAGGCAGATACAGATGCACAAGAGGGTGCATCACTTGAAGGTAGCGACGAGCAGGCGGTAAAAGCCGAGGTTGCCATTACTAGCCCCGAAACAAAAAAGCCAAAAAAAGGTGGCGTCAAGGCCTTGTTTCGACACTTTAGCATCTACTTATTGCTGTTTGTCTTTGTGGTGGTTATCGCCGTTATAGTGGTTGCTATTTCGTATCTGCGCGGCCACACCAAGCCAACAGGCCAGATTTCTAGCCAAACCCTGCCCCAAAGCAGCGTCAGCCAACTGGCCAGTAGTGACGTCACGGTTGGTGACGTCAAACAAACCTTGAACGTCCAAAGTAACGCCGTGTTTGCCGGCCAAGTATTAATCCGCAAAGATCTTGAAGTTGCTGGCAAGCTACAAGTTGGAGGTGATCTGTCATTAACCGGCGTTACCGTATCGGGCAGTAGCATCTTTGACACGGCGCAGATTAACAAAAACTTAACCGTTGCCGGTGATACTGCACTGCAGGGCCAACTGTCGATTCAAAAAGGCATTACTGTTAATGGCAGCGGCACGTTCAGTGGCGTGCTCTCGGCACCACAATTGAGCGTGAATACCCTGCAACTCAACGGTGACCTACTCCTAACACACCACATCAGTGCCGGCGGCGCAACACCAGCCCGCACTAACGGCAGCGCGCTTGGCGGTGGTGGCACCACATCAGTTAGTGGTTCCGATACCGCCGGCTCAATCACCATTAACACTGGTGGAAGCCCCGTTGCAGGCTGTTTTGTAACCGTAACCTTTACTACTAAATTCAACACTACCCCACACGTCGTGGTCACCCCAGTCGAAGCCGCCGCCGCTGGCATCGCCTACTACGTCACCCGCACCACTACCGGCTTTACCGTCTGCACGGCCACCTCACCCCCCGCCGGCCAAGCCTTTGGCTACGACTACATAGTGCTCGACTAGAATAAGTTTCCCTCAGCTACAATCCGAGGAAATCTGAAGATGAGTAGGACTTTTGTAGAATGGTGCAGTGTGGTCTGAAAGCTGAGCACCGAAGCGGAGCGTACATACAGGTACGTGAGCATCAGAGCGGAAGATTTCGGGCCGCAATGTGCCGTTCTACGGAAGTCCCCCTAGACGTCCAGAAAGACGATTACATCGTCGGCTTTTACGTGCATGATCCCGCCTGATATAGCAACCACCTCCTCATTCTTACCATTCCGAATAACCAAATCACAGGGCACTAACAACGTAATAAAGTTGTGATGCTCAGGCAAAATATCGAATGGTCCAGTGGCACTTTCGGCACTAATACTGCTAGCCACGCCTTCGTAATACACCTTGAACGGCGAATGGACCTTAACCTGCATTGTCGTAGCGTCTGACTCGCTCTTGTCAGACTTGGCATTAGCCTGTCCGATTGCGCCAGTGCCTGCCACACCCTCTGCCGGCTTCGCCTCGTCACTCATCTGGTAAGCCCTAGAGAGCTAAGGGAAAAGAGCGGCCGGAAACTCTGGCTCTGCCGAAGCCAGCGCGATGAGAAAAACCGTAGGGTTGTCTTTATCAATCCACTCATTAGACGATGATTTCTTCGATACTTTTAAGCGTTTCTTCGCGGCTGAAGTAGTCGCCTGGGACACCAGTATGTTTGGTCATTACGTTCATATTTTGGGTGAAGTTTTTGATAAGATTTTTGGCTTTGGCGAAGTCCGAACGATCAACCGGACTCAGTTCGCTTTCACCAATAATGGCGATAATGCCCTTGAGGGATTCATATTTTTGCAGCAACGCCATTACCTGAACGCTGAGCAAATAGTGGCGATCACCAACAATTTCGGGCGTCAGCAGTGACGACGACGACGAGTTAATATCTACAGCCGGACGGATTCCCTGCTCTGCAACCTTACGGCTAAGCACCAAAATCGAGTCCATTTCGTGCTGGATAAACTGCACGGCGGGGTCGGAAATATCGTCAGCCGGCACATAGATGGTCTGCACCGAAGTAATCGAACCGTTTTCGTTGGAACTCAAGCGATCTTGCAGCGTTTTTACATCGCTAAAGATTGTTGGCTCATAGCCACCCTCGTTTGGCACTTGGTCAAGAATAGTCGATAGCTCGTTACGCGCCTGAACGTGTCGAAACATGTTGTCCGCAAAGAACAAGATGTCTTTGTGCTGGTCGTCGCGGAAATGTTCGGCAGCGGCAGTGGCACTGATACCAATGAGTGAACGCTGCACGGGGTTTTCATTCATCTGTGCAAAGAACATTACTGTGTTTTTGAGCAGATCATTTTCGCGTAGTGTATCCCACAGTTCGTGACCTTCACGAATACGCTCACCAATACCAGCAAAGAATGACAGGCTTGATCCACTCCGAGCAGTGTTATTAATCAGTTCCATGGTTACCACGGTTTTACCAACACCGGCACCACCAATGACACCAATCTTGCGGCCTTTTACAAACGGAGTAAAGAAGTCGATAACTTTAATGCCAGTTTCCAAAATTTCCGGTTTACTGGCAGAGAAGTTAGAGCTTTTTGGCGGCAGTTGCATGATTTCTTTGCGCCTGACATCAGGGCCATCAATACGTGGCTGACCGTCCAAAGAGTCACCCAGTGCGTTCATAATGTGCCCAATAGTCACTTCGCCCAACGGGATTTGAATACCACGGTGTGTACGCTGGGCCGTCATGCCTTTTTGCAGGCTACGATCGGTTCGAACATTCAAGCAAAACGCCACACCACCAACTTCTAGATGATCAACTAACAGCTCGGTTTTTTGTGGGTTATCTACTGCCACCAGCTCGTTGACGCTCGGCAGATCTTCGTCAAACTGGACGCGCACAATAAGATCTTTGAGCGATACAATAATACCCGCCATTACGACTTCACCGCCGCTTGGCTTTTTTTGATGCCATTTATAATTTCTTTCAAACGCGCGTCTTTGATTGCTCGGCGTGAACGGTTAAATTCTAGGTGCAACTCGCCCTTTGACTCATCGGCACGCTGATGCGATGCGCTCATCGCCCGAAAACGGCTGGCATACTGTGCAAGTTTGGAATCCAAAATCAGCTGACTGATGGCAATTTCCATCATCGATCGCTCCAAGTGTGCGGCCACCGCATAACTATTCGGTTCAAAAATGTAGGTTTCTTCGCTAATAATTTCGTCGGGATGGTCGCTCGCATCACCACGCTCCTTCACGGCGCTCGACAGGCTAATACGATTCACCGCCTGGTCCATCAACGACACATATTCCTGATAGAACACACTGGCGCTTTTATATTGCTGGACTTCGTTGATAATTGGTATAACATTGATGTTTCTGTCTTTGGTTGGCAGTTTAAAATACTTCTTAAAACCAATGCCCCGCTGCGCTAGCTGGATGGCGCCGTGGTGCCCAATAACAATAATGTCGTTTTTTTCTTTGTCGTAACTATCGAGCAACAGGTTCATCACTTTCTGATCGATATCGCCACTAAAGCCTCCTTCGGCGGTGATTACAACGTACAGTTCTTTGTCGATGAGTTCTTTTTCATGTGTATTTTCGCGGCCAAAACCAAACAACGAGTCAACTCGCAACTGAGAATAAATCTTCCACAGCGCGTTAAAGAATTTTGTGGATTCCAGCACTTGGTTTTTGGTCTGAGCGATCTTCATGCTGGCAATACCCTCAAACACACCCGTTAGTTCTACAAGTGTACCCAGCGCGAGTTCATCGCGGGCAATATCTTTTGGCTGTCTCATGTCTTTATACCCACTTCAGCGAATTGTTTCTTGGATTCTTCAACGATTTCCTCGGTGGATTTTTTGGGATGATTGGGGTCTGGTTCGGGGATCTTTATGGGGTCTGATTTTTTGTCTTTTCTACCCTTATCATCTTTGGGGCTGTCGGCGGGAGCTTCTTTTGGTGCGTCCTCGCCTTCGGCCGGTGCAGGTAATGAGGCTTGCTTGGTCATGACTCTTGCTTTGAGTTCATCACGGGCAGCATCAAACTCCTCGTCTTTGGTGACTTTTTTGGCGGCTTCATGCACAGACAGCTTCAAAGCGTTTGTATCGATTTCGGCGCCGTCCTCTAGGTGCAGCACAATGTCCATCATCAGCTGCTGCGCCATCAGCGAATACGTGTCCGATGGGCTTTGTGTAAGAATCTGAAACAGGTTTTTACCAACCGACAGCGCCTGCTTCGCTTCTGGGCCAAGTTCCGACCCAAAGTGCGAAAATTCCTCGGCCTGCCGATAGTCGGCCAAAATCTTCAATGTTTCGGCGGCGAGTGCTTTCTGGCGCTTATTGTGGCCAACACCACCCGCACGAGTCACACTAAGCCCAATGTTTAGGGCTGGACGAATACCGTTCCGGAAGATGCTCATGTCCAAAATCCACTGACCATCCGTAATCGACATGATGTTGGTTGGCAGATAGGCCGTGATGTCGCCGTTGGTGGCATGCACCACCGGCACACTGGTAAGACAGCAACCGGTGCTATTGAGGCGACCAGCTCGTTCAAGCAAGCTGGAGTGCGCATAAAACATGTCGCCCGGATAACTATCGCGCCCTGGGCTAACACCAGAGAGCAAGGCGACTTCACGGTAGGCGTGGGCGTGGCTTGTAAGATCATCGTAGATAATAATCGTGTCTTGGTTACACTTTTGCCACAAATATTCAGCCATCGAACAGGCAATATAAGGTGCCAAGTAACTCATAATTAATGACTCAAACATAGTGCTTACCACCACGATGGCTTTTTCCATACCACCATTTTCTTCGAGGCGCGTCAGCAACGTGTCGACATCACTACGGCGCTTGGCTATCAAGCAATAGACCACGATCTGATCGGTATTTTTCTGGTTGATAGCCAGCTGAGTTACCACGGTACTCTTACCTGATTTGCTGTCGCCAAGCAACGCCATACGCTGTCCACGAACGATTGGGAACAATGCATCGATGACCGTGACACCACTTTCTACCTGGTCTTCAACCAGTTTGCGCTCGTACAGTGGTGGTGCGACATTAAACACCGGCCAAGCGGCTGCGGCAGCAATCGGACCCTTACCGTCAAGTGGCTCACCGGTAACCGTCACAACGCGACCAATAAAATCTTTGCCAACTTTACAGACAAGTTCCTGGTGTTGCACCACTGCAATCGTACCGGTCCTCAGAATATCAGCGCCCAAGTGTAAAATTACCACGTGATCTTCGTATACCTGATGCACAAAACCCTTACTACCGTCTTCGAATAGAATCAAAGCGTGGATGGCACAGGGTTGCAGGCCATTAACCTTAACCAGAAATCTATCGACAGCAATAACTTCGCCAACCGGATTACCGGCAGCGACTAATGTATCGAAGTGGTGATTGCCGGAACTCATGCAGCTACCTCTGCCGTTTGCGTGGCAGGCTGAGGAGGTGTTGTCGCGGTAGTCGCTATGCTCTCACGTAGTGCTTTCATGAGTAATTCACGATTTTCGCCAAGGTGTTTACTGAGCGAGAAGTCAAAATATTTGTTGGTTGTTCGTATTAAGCAGCCGGCACCAATAGTGGGTTGCAGACCAATGGTCATCAATGTTAGTGGATGAATATTTTCCCGTAGCCAGTCCACTACTTTTTCAACAAAAATTGATGACGGATCGGCACCAAAACTCACGTGCAACAGTGGTGCACGTTGTTTTACAACCGCCAGAAACTGCTTTAGTCGCAAGCGTTCAGCCTTATCAAGCAAGTTAAGCTTGTTGAGGTCAATAAGCTCATCCATGAACCTGGTGGTTTTAGGCAACTTGGCTTCTTGCTTTTGCAATTCTTGCTGCAACAGCGCGTTATCAATCGTCTCTAGCTCGCGCACAAGCCGGCCAACATCAACCGGCGTCACCACAATAAGTGGCAACCCCACAAATCGCTCCACTTCAGGCGCCATGAGTAATGTCCTCTATGATCGCTTGTCGGTTCATTTCTAGGTCGGCCAGGATAAACTCCAGCTGATCGTTCAAATCAATCTGATTGCCAATTGCAGCCAACACGTAGTGGTTAATAATGTCGGTCATGTTTTGCTCGAAACGCTGCACAATTTGCTGCTTTTCGGCAATAATTTCCTGTTGCAGCTCACGGCCCATGACCTGACGCTGTTCGTCAATGGCAGTGTTGGTTTTTTGGATCGATTCGACGGCCAATTGCTTGGCGTCCATGATCGACTGTTCGTACTTTTCGAACTCAGCCTCTAACTTATGAGTAATCTCGGTCTTCATATACTCGTTGAGTTGCGAGGTCGTTAACCGCAAATCTTGTTGTAAAAACATGGCGTTTTCACCGATGATTTTTTCGAAGTGCAGCCGACCACGATTGCGCAATTCTTCACGAAATTCATCGTTAAAAATATGCTCAACGTCTCGTTCACTATCTTCCAGTAGCGAATCAGTCCGATTTTTGCCCGAACCAACACCGGCACTACCGATACGCACCGCCAACCAAATAAATGCAATGCCAGCGGCACCCAAGAAACCCAGAACAACTACCAACCACCAGATTGTCATTTTTGTGTATCTTTCCACCGTTTCATAGATTCAACCTATTGGCTTCCCCAGTTCTTGGAAGAAGATTTTGGCACAATAGCTGTCTTTGCTGAACACGCTAAAGCTTCAAGATCAAGTATACGCCAAACAGGCCTATCATAAAAACAATTAACCCCGCTACAACGACGCGAAAAATGCCGTTAAGGACTGATTGCTTGGCTAACGGATTGCGACCGATGGCAATCAACCCTCCGCGAATGCCGGAATATAACATGCCGCCAGACAGCATTGCCGCTAGCGCTAATGCAACTAGGGCGATATATGCCCGGCTCGTACCAACTTCTTTGCCAGCAATCTGCGTGCTTACCCTATTTAGAACCCCTTGCAAGCCTCTGTCGGCATTCTGTTGAAATGGGTTATGCGACACACTAATGTCAACGGGAATCCGCGCAATTGAAACCGTTAACTCACCACCGCCAGCTTGTTTTAATTTGGCAGTACTTTCTACATTCCCCGTACCGTTAAAAGCGGCCGTGGCACGGCCAAGGACTACTGACTGTGTAGTGTCAACTTTCATCCCAACCCCCGCCAATGAAGATATTGTAATGAAGTCGCCTTTTTTAATCGGGCCGTTCTGGTTACTAACCAATACATCGTAATGGCCAAAGGTTGCCACAAACACCTGGCCAGTGTTGGCATCACTAGAAAGTGTCACGGTTGCATCGTTGGCAGCTACCACAACGCCCTGCATTTGGCTCACTGTGTTGACGGTTAACGGCTCAACTTTGGTCGAGTCATTGTCTTTTAATTTGACAATCATGCCTTTTTGCAGCGGAGTATCAGTGGCATAACCCTGGGTAACAGCTTGCGTAGCGGAATTACTAGAAGATGACGTGCTACTAGCAGTACTAGCGGCACTGGTCGTGCTAGGCAACAAAAGCATGCCTAAGCAGCAAACTACGACTAGAATTCGCTTGAACGTAAGCATTATAGCCTCAAGTATAGCAAAAAATTAGACGACAAAACTTCGTAAGGCTGCAATGGTTTTGTCAATGTCTTGGGCGACCGTGCCGTGGCCCATTGTAAATCGCAAGCTTGCCTGAGCTGCCGCATCGTCCAAACCAATAGCACGGAGCACATGTGACGGCTCTTCGTCGCTGGCGCTACAGGCCGAACCTGCCGCCGCCAAAATACCCGCTTCATCAAGCTGCATTAGGAGTCGTTCATTGTCGTGGCCAGGGATGGTAACATGCACATTATTTGGCAGTCGCCGTTTCTGTGATCCATTGATGGCCAAATTCGGCACTGCAGCCAAGAGCGCCGTAAAGAAATCGTGCTGTAATAATTGCAGACGTTTTACTTCGTTGTGGCGAGCTTCCTGGACCAATGTCAGTGCTGTTGCAAAACCAATGCACGCTGCGACATTTTCGGTACCACTGCGCAAATTTCGCTCCTGTCCACCACCAAGAATACTCGGCTGCAAATGCACCTGTGCCGACACAAACAACGCGCCACTTTGCTTAGGACCGTAGATTTTTCCACCGTTTAGAGTCATAAGATCAACGCCGAGCCTTGTCACATGCAAATCCAGATAATTCGCTGCCTGGCAGGCATCGGTATGAAAATACAATGGTTGCCCCCCAGATCGATTAAGTCGAGCAACACGCTTTTCATGGATAATACGAGCAACGTCCTTGAGCGGCTGGACCGTGCCGATTTCGTTGTTGGCATACATGACGCTTACTAGCACCGTGTTGTTGTCAATCGCCTGCTCCAGTGCAGCCAAATCAATGGTGCCATCAGGAAGCACGCCAACCTCTCGGCAATTGTACTGACGGGCTGGGGCCAGCACCGATTCGTGCTCGATGGCGCTCACCACAATGTTGCCGTCCGGAAACTGGCGCATAATGCCATCAATTGCCAGATTATTGGCTTCGGTACCACCAGCTGTAAAAATAATTTCACTGCTGCGCGCGCCAAGCCAATGCGCCACGTCACCACGAGCTTCACCAAGCTTCCTGGCAACGTTTTTGGCTGCCAGATACGTTGCCGACGGATTAAAAAACTGTTCGCTAAAATATGGCTGCATGGCCGCAAGCACCCGCTCATCAAGCGGTGTTGCCGCAGCGTGGTCAAGATAAATAAACGGTAGTGTTGCCATCAAAATAGTATACAGGCCCAGCCTGATTAGGCGATACGTTGCAGGTCGGTGTTGAGACGCTCGTAGTAAAGCTTGGCTGCCTGATAAAAGTTACGAGCTTCCTGACGCGAAAGTCGACGATAGGAATTATCACCCTGCGACTTCAACACACCGGTTGGGCGAATATCATAACGCGTAGTGAGCATCTGGCGGTTGCCATCTTTGTCGATCCATTCTTCATGCCAGATCCAAGTGTGTTCATCCAGGCAAAAGAACTCACGTCGATGGCCTTTGGGGATTGGGCCGAATAATTCACCCCCCATGCGGGCACCATAGTGCAAGATTGAACGGCGAGCATTTACGCGTCGCTGGTCAGCATTCTGGCCCATGATGTTATCAAGAAGCTTCACTATACGCCTCATTAATTAACTCATTGGCAGCAAGCTCTCGACCGGCCCGTTCAGCATCATCGACTGCAACAGCAGTGATGGCATCTTCGGCAACACCAGTAAGAGTTGGACTCAAAGCAGCTTGCTTGCGTGCCCGTGCTTCAGCAATATCTTCGAACGTGACAATGTTTTCCGGTGTAGCAGCGACCACTGTTGCGGTTGCATCGGTACTTACTGCAGTTGGAGTTGGATTTTGGAGCGCCTCAGCTTCAGCTTTTGCAATCCGCAGTACTGACCGGTAGGTAAAGTCAATAACGTTTGATTTCTCCGAACTAATCTCAGGCAATGATGAGGTTTCTGGCTTGTTGCGGAATGGAAATGGAATAAGTGTGCCCATAAGCTGATATAGATAGATTAAACGCCAAAGAGTTGTTGTGCGTTCCCAGTGGTAGCAATGGCAACAGTATCAAGAGATTCTTCTCTTAATTCACTGAGAAACCCTGCTGTCACGAGAACATGTTTTGGCTCACACACTGTACCACGATACGGCGCTGGAGTCAAGAAGGGCGAGTCAGTTTCTAGCAGTAGATTTTGCAACGGAATGGCTTTGTAGGCATCAAGTTGCCCAGGATCTTTAGCAAAAGTCGCAATACCATTCACCCCTATAAACAGACCGTGATTAATAGCTCGCCGCATGTTTTCAAGCGTATCAGTAAAACTATGTAGTACGCCACGAATACCTGAGTAACTTTCAAAAATTGGCCAAAAATCATCAAATGCCTCACGAACATGGAAAATCAGCGGTAAATCGTGCTCCAGAGCCAGTTCTATCTGGAATTTTAGTATCTTTATCTGCGCTTCTTTAGGCGAATGAGTATAAAAATAGTCAAGCCCACATTCGCCAACAGCCACCACCTTCTTCTCTGTTACAAGAGCCGCGAACTGCTCTTGTGCTGCTCGCTCCAGATGGTCGCTAGCCTCATGTGGATGAATGCCGATGGCCGCCCACAGGTTTTCTCGTTTTTCCACGAATTCTATCGCCAATTCACTATCAGCAAGCGTCGTACCAACGCACAAAATCCGTGCAACACCAGCCTGTTTGGCATCTGCCAGGATTGCCTCAACAGCAACATCACCCTTTTCGTGCCACTTATCATAAACCTGCGTCGTTTTACGAACAGCCTCATGAATATGGCAATGTGTGTCGAAAAGCTCCACCAAAGCGCCTGAATTATCCATTACTTAAGCGACTTTTTGCTGAAGGCTGGTTATATCGGCTTCATGGCCATGGACCACGTGTTCAATAACCATCAGCCGCTCATTGATATCGTTGACGGTGGCATTGACTTGATGCAGCTCCCGTTTGATCCCAGGAACATCCTTTACATATTCGGTAGTAGCCTCAAGCTGAGCGCTCGGTACCTCGCCCAGAATTCCCTTTTGCTCGTCATCACTCAAAGATTGCATAGTGCAGCCTATTGTAATCGTCATATTTTTGATCTGCAAGTGTGAAACTTACTCCACTGCGGGGGTTTCAGACTTGGGAAACAGTGTGCCTTCACCAGGGCGAACAATGCCTTCGCTGAAGATTGCCTTGATTTTACTGGCCGTGCTGGGCAGAAACGGTTCGAGCATATCGGCAATTTCGGTCAAGCAACTCACTTGGTAAGCCAAGACTTCGCGCAAGTGATCTTTATCGCCAGTTTTGGCAACAGCCCAAGGTTTTTCGGTTTCGATATATTGGTTTATGCCTCGGACTTGCTCCCAAACTTCGTCTAGCGCGCGGTCAAACTGACACTTTTCGAGTGCCGCATGGTACTGCGCCGTGTCGTGTTCGGCGGCCGGGACATCGCCAATTAAGCCGTTTTGATACTTCTGGATCATAACTACGGTGCGCTGCACGGCGTTGCCCAGCTCGTTGGCAAGTTCGTTGTTATAGGCTGCTTCAAAGGCTTCCCAGCTGAAGTCACCGTCGCCGTAGCTTGGGATATGACGCAAAAAATAGTAACGAAAGGCATCGGGACCGTATTTTTCGATAATTTCGTTGGGTGACACGGAGTTGCCAAGCGATTTACTCATCTTTTTGTTATCAACGGTCACGTAGCCGTGGACATACAAGGCTTTTTCAATTGAAATGCCCAGGCCAAGCAAAATACCGGGCCAAATCGCAGCGTGGAAGCGAATAATCCCCTTGCCCACCACTTGCATGTTAGCTGGCCAAAAGTTCTTAAAATCTTCGTGTTCTGGGTAGCCCAAGACCGTAATATAGTTCATGACCGCTTCGAACCAGACATACATCACCTGAGTTTTATCGCCAGGCACCGGAATACCCCAGCCAATTTTATCTTTCGGTCGGGAGATACTGATATCTTCTAGACCTTCGTGCAGCAGCGACAAGATTTCGTTGCGCTTGGTAGCCGGCACAATCAAAAATTCGTTCGATTCGATGGCTGCCTTGATTTGGTCGTTGTATTTGCTGAGTTTAAAGAAGTAGTTTTCTTCTTCGATTTTCTCGTATGGTCGGTTGTGGTCTGGGCAAATACCATTGTTTTCTTTGACGACGGTTTCAGTAAAAAATTCTTCGTCACCGGTGCAATACCAGCCAACGTAGCTGTTTTTGTAGATGTCTTTTTCGAGCGCCTTCCAGATGAGTTGGGCGCGATCTTCGTGGGCTTTATCGGTAGTGCGGATGAATCGGTCGTTGCTAATTTCTAGGTCGTGTGTCAGTTTGCTAAAGCGTTCGCTCATCTGATCGGCCAGTGCTTTTGGCTCAATGCCTAGCTCGGCTGCTTTTTCGGCAATTTTGCCGCCGTGTTCATCGGTGCCCGTAGAGTAAATGACGGTCTTACCCTGTTGACGAGCATAGCGAGCCAGCACGTCGGCCAGCACAAATTCCATGGCGTGCCCCAAATGCGGTTCGCCATTTACATACGGAATAGAGGTTGTCACATAATAGTTGTCGCTCATCTGTTTAGTGTACCTGTTTAGGGTGATAAGAGAAAATACAAAAAGAAAAAGAATTTATGCCCGCTGGGGCATCGTGCGTGAAACAACTGGCATTCTAAAGCTTCTCATTTGAATGTTATTTTAGCAGATCGTCGCAATACCTCAATAGGCCACCCAACGATTGGTCGCTGGCTCCGCGCGGGCGACGCCCCAAATATTGACAGGCCATGTTCCATTTCGTACGCTGGTTATGTATTTTATGCACGATCTTAAACTATTCGTTCTTATCTCCTGGATATCGCTGCCGGCGGTAATGTTCGGTGGCTATTCGGCGTTGACATGGCTCTATGGCCGGTTAACGGAGACTCAGCTTAAGTTTTTTCGGCTCGGTCATGCCCACGCTGGGGTGCTGCTCGTTCTATCACTGGTCTACTATAACTATTTGGCGATGACCACGCTATCTCGGACGGCCAAGCTCGCCGCTTGTGGTGTGCTGGCTGGCGGCATCATCTTGCAATCAGGTGGCTTCTTTTGGCACGCTTTTCTCGATGGCGAGAAGAAGCGCGTCGGCATTTACATAACCTCGGTTGGTGCATTACTCTTAGCGGTTGCGATAGTTTGGCTGGCGGTTGCTCTTGCTATTCGCTGGTAGGAGTTCGCCGCGGAAAATGGAACTTTTCTAGAGACACCTAAGCAGGAGGGTAACCTTACTTATGACTTAGAAGTTCATGTTTCACCTGATCGCTCAGATAGACCTTCATGAGTGACTGATAGGGTACATCTTTTTCGTTCGCCAGTTCTTTAATGCGTGCCAGCAATGACGATGGTAGTCGTAGCGAGATAGACTCAGTGGAAGACTTTAAGTTTGGAAATACGGTCTTTTTGGCCTTCGACCAATCGACGTATTCCGCAGAATCATGAGTACTCCAAAACTCGGCCTCTTCATCGACGTTTTTAAAGCTAGGAATTTTTTTCAAGTTGTTCATATGCTTGTCGCTCCTTTCTTTTCATATCCCTAATTGATATGATCCTTATTTTCTGATCTCTGACCGTAAATGCTACAAATAATTTTCTTCTCGTTTTTGTTTGCCCTAAACCCTGAAAACGTTTCTCTGTATCTGTGGAATGTTTGCCATCCTCAATGGTGGTAAAGGGTTCATTAGCGAACAGCTCCTCCGCCTCCTGGATAGTAACGTTACGCTTCTTAAAATTCTTATCGATGTTACCAGGATCCCATTGAAAAGCGATTGGTTCAGGCACTATCCGCATACTTCTAGTATATTACTGTCATATACAAAGGTCAGCTCGGAGACTGAGTTTATAACTACAATGGCCTATCAATATAGTCTTGGCAGAGACGTTCAAAGATGGCATTGGTCCAGCCGAAGCCAGTTTGTGATGGGTACACACCTTTGACTGGTGGTTTTTCGGGCGAAGCGACATTATATTTTTCCAGAAAGACGTTGTGTTCATTAAACCAATGGAGGTTGGTCTTGAGCCACTTCATGGCAATGCGGCGGGCGTCTTGGTGGTAGCCATAGCGTTCCAGTGCCTTGATGACAATGAAATGCAGTGGCGCCCAGCCGTTGGGGTAGGCCCACTGCGTTGGAACCGATCCAGGCACAAACTTACCAACCGGTAGCGGTGCGTCTGTTGTTGCCAAGCCACCCTTGTTTTCGAACCGGCGCAAGCCACGGACGATTGATTCGGCTTGGTCTTTGTCGACCATGCCAGCCCACATTGGGTAAAAGGTTGCGAGCGAACTGATGATGCCACGCTTACCTTTTTCGTAATTGTAATCGTAGTAGAGACCGCGCAAACGGTCCCACATCAAGCCGTCCATGGATTTTTTTCGAGCCTGGGCAGCCTGATCCCATTTGGCAGCTTCGCGGACATCGTTGGCAATGCGAGCCGCACGGGCAAAGTCGGTTTCGTACTTGTACAACAGCGCGTTTAAGTCTACCGGCAGGAAGTTTAGAGCCCGACGGCCAAAGCGTGACGTCATATCCCACCCACTTTCGGCTTCAGCCAAATCGTGCAGATAATTGATGTCATAGTAACGACTCAGACCTTTGTACACCAGACGTTCGTTAGGTTTTTTGTGGCCCATCCAGACGGTGGCGTATTCTTTTTTGGCAACTTCTATGGCTTCTTGCAACCACTTTTCGCCCGGGTCATAAGCCTGGTAGACGTCAAAGATAAAGGTAGTGAGAAACGGCGGCTGTGACCTGCCTGTCAGATAGGTCCGTGAAGCATTGGGAATCACGTTGAAGCGTTTAAACAGACTTATTAAGTCTTCCAGAATGCCCTCTATGAGCTCCTTGTGCTCATCGTCCAACAAGCCCTGAGCCATAAAATAGCTGTCCCAATAATACATCTCGTTATAGTCAAAACCAGTGACTTCGGCGTACGACGGCACCAGATACGGTTTTGGTAAACCAAGCAGACTTTCGTCGTCTTTGGGGTGAAAGCGCTCTAGATTTTTCCAGTACGCCTTGATGTAGTCGCGTGCAGGCTGGACGTCCTCGGGCTTTAGATCTTTGTCCATCCGGAAGGACAGTTTCGTCACAAGGCTTTTCAAACTCATGCTGTTAGCCTAGCCTTTCTTATGCGCCGCGGTCAAGCAGGTGGAAGGTTGTATTTTGTAAAACTGAGCGCTACAGTGGAAGCATAAGCAATTTTGACATACACACAAGGAGCATTTAGTGACAGTTCATACGAAAAGAGACGAAAGCGGCTTTGCAGCTATCGAAGGTGTGCTGATCGTCGTAATTATCGGCATCATCGGGTTTGCCGGTTGGTTTGTTGTGCATGCCAAACACAACGCAACAACAGCACTGAATAATGCTGCTGCATCAGCCCAAACGACTACTGCCAGCAGCAAACTAGCGAATACCACGGCAGCCAAGACGGTAACACCTGTCGCTACGACACCAGCAGCAAACACCGACAATGGCAGCCTAGACACCGACCTAAATAGCATCAATGGCAGCCAAACTCAGGAATCACAGGACATGAGCAGCACGAATACCGGCTTGAATGATCAACAAAGTAAAATCACCGTTCCAACAAACTAGCAAGCCCTGGTTCAGTAGCTTTTAAGTAAGCATCGTTATAGTAAACAAACTTCTCACATAAGGACAATCAATGAAATACTTCGTATCACCAAAAAGCCTCGTAGTTGTCTCGGCCAGCATACTAAGCTTTGGGACACTTGCCGTGAGTGGCGTAGCCAATGCCGCCGCTACTAATACAAACGCAACAACTACAACGCACACCACTGCCAGCACCCAGAATACCGCTGCCGATCAGCAGAAATTAAGCACCATCATTAGCAAAGGCGATCAAGAAATTAGCCGCCGCCTAACCACACTCGCAACGGTCACCAGCAAAATTAGTGCCGCTACAAAACTAAGTGCCAGCGACAAGAGCTATCTGTCGGAAGAAGTAAGTACCGAGACCAGCGGCCTAACCGCACTCAAAACAAAGCTTGACGCCGAAACAACGCTGGCCGGTGCCAGGACCGATGCTCAAAGTATTGTTACCGATTACCGCGTCTATGCGCTCATCGTACCAAAAATCCAACTCATAAAGACCGCCGACGACCAGCAAGTGAGCGAAAGTAAGCTGAGCGCTCTAGTCATCAAACTCCAATCACGCCTTACCGCTGCAAAAGCCAACGGCAAAGATATTACCGCCTTGCAGGCAAAGCTCGATGACATGAACACTCAAACCAGTAATGCCCAAGCCATTTCAAGTGCTATCGAGTCAAAAGTTTTGACGCTCCAGCCTACCGATTATGATAGCGACCATAGCCTCCTCAGTGGTGATGCGGCACAGTTGAAAACCGCCCACAGCGACAACACCACAGCCTACAACGACGCAAAAAGCATCGTCGCCGGCATCAAGAATTTCTAGCAGTTCATAGTATACTGTTCGGTACGTGAACCGTTTTTTTGCTTCTCATTCGCCGCTCCGTATATTCGGTTTCTCTGGAATTTTGAGCCTCTTTGTTGTAGGCAGCGTTTTGTTTGCACTAGGGATTGATGCTGCGATCATTACTCTCATCTTGATTGCCATCGAAATTGCTTTTAGTTTTGACAACGCCATTATCAATGCAAAAACGCTTGGTAAGTTGTCGCAAACTTGGCAAAAGGTCTTTTTGACCGTCGGCATGGTGATTGCGGTGGTTGGCATGCGCGTGGTATTTCCCATCTTAATCGTGTCGCTATCGGCACATTTGTCGTGGAGTCAGGTCGTGAATTTGGCGCTGCATCATCCACACAGCTACGCCGAAAAACTAGATCTGGCACACCCAACGATTGCGGCCTTTGGTGGTGCATTTTTGTTGATGTTAGCGCTAGAGTTTTTTGTTGACGACACCCGTACAGTGGTTTGGCTCCGTTACATCGAACGGCCGTTGCAGCGGATTGCTAAAATCTGGGTACCGGCTGTTTTGAGTGTGGTAACGGTGCTATTAATTTCGCTAATCCCCGCCAACCACCATGCTCGCACAACATTAGTTGCAGGCCTGCTCGGCATAGTGACACACATTGCTATTGAGCTATGCACCAATCTGTTTGGTGCTTCGCAACACAATAAAAAAATTGGCAAAGGTGGCCTCACTGGCGTTGCGGCGTTCACGACATTTGTCTACTTAGAGGTACTCGATGCCAGCTTTTCGTTCGATGGTGTAATTGGTGCATTTGCCGTTACCAGCAAGGTTATTTTGATTGCCGCCGGCCTGGGCGTTGGCGCATTATGGGTGCGCTCACTCACCGTGTTTATGGTCCGCAAAGGCACGCTCAAAGATTACATTTACCTCGAACATGGCGCGCACTACACCGTGATAGTCCTGGCATTTGTGCTACTGTTGAGCATTTTCCTAGAAATTCCTGACGTCTTGGCGGGCTTAGTCGGCGTCGGATTCATCGGCTCATCAATTGTTGCGTCACGCCAAGCCCTCGCCCAACGAAAGAAAATAGCGAACCCAGGTTTTAGAGCGTAAACGTGTGCACGCTAGCGTTTGGTATTCTGCCAACCTTTTCACCAGTGCATAGGTAATAAAACCAACGCATAATGCCCCCGTGACTCACAATGAGCGGTGTCTCGTTTGGACGCTTCCGTAGGTCATCAAGAAAGGCTTGGACTCTGGCTCTTGTGTCATCACAGCTTTCGCCGCCGTACGGTGTAAAATCGTATTCGCACGTACTGAGTAGTTGGGATGAATTCATGCCAAAGTCAGGGATAGTCGAATCCCAACCTTGCCCATTGAAGCTGCCAAGATTTACTTCACTTATGCGCGGATCCTGACGAAGCTCCACGTCGTAATGTACCGCTATGGGCATTGCCGTCTGGATAGATCGGTGCATCGGCGACGTATACATGGCCTCGAACGAATAGTCCGCCAGATTTGTAATAATGCTGTCGATCTGCGCCAGACCTTTGGCCGATAGTCCATCGTCATCTAGACTGCCATTAATCAGTTCTTTTTCGTTATATTCGGTGGCCGCATGGCGAACAACAATAAACTGCATACTATTTAGAATAGCACCACTTTACGCTATTCACTTTCGAGGTCGCGGGCCTTGAAACGGAGCATGCCAACGATGCAACCAACCACGCCCAAGCCAACGAGCGTTAGCACCACGCGCCAGTTTGGCGAAACAACTGGGGCCAGCGCAATGTGATGCAAGATTGAGGTATCGAGTATGTAGTGATTGATGTTACCGGCGGAACCAATAATTTGGATAATGAACGACCAGGCGACCAGGGCATGCAGCAGTGGTGAGGTTAGGCGCGGTTTGAAACCCATGATCAGAATGCCAATGCCTAGGATGAACGCTGCAGGAGCCATGACGTTAATACCAGCCAGTAACAGATCGTGCGCCGCAATGTGGACGTTTCTAGTACCAATATACGACCCCACGGCGACAATCAACCCCATAGCAGTGATGGTGACAGCCATAAGCACAATACGGCCGCTCAGCCACCGCAAACGGCCCACAGGAGCTACGAGCAGGTTGTCGAGGTAACTATCGGCCTCTTCCTCACGCATAGCAGATACACCATTGGCCACCACTAGCATAATAATGGTCATCAGCATCAGGAAGACAATGCTTAGAAAGGTCTTGGCACCGGTAGTAGACGCTTGTTGACTAATGCGGCTCAAAGCTTGATCGATGCCAGGCGAAGCATCAAAGGCCTGGCCAGCCGTTTTGGCAAGCGAGCTAAAAGCAGTGCTCAGGATGAGCAGTCCGGCACACCAAGCCAGTGTGGTTGGACGGATAAGTCGCCAAGCGAATGGTAATAAATGGTTTAGTGAACCAGTTTTGGGCGTTGCGGTGTCTTTGTCAGCCACAATGCTTTCGCCGTGGTCACGCTTGCCAGCTACGAATATTGCCAATGAACTAATGGCGATAATGAATACAATGATTGGGACCAACCACAACGGTCGACTTCCCGCTAGTGGTCGCAGATTCTCTACCCAACCGAGTGGCGAAACGTTGACCAGCCAATGAAATTCAGCCGACACATTGCCAATGGCTCGTAGCACAAACGCCAGACCAAACGTCATAGCCGTCATGGTGGCAGCTTTGGCGCGGGTTGGCATTAGCTGACTAGCCAGTGCACCAACGGCCAGGAATTCAGCTGCGCTACAAATAGCGGCAACGGCAAAAAATAGGCTGGCACTGATGGTAAACTGAATATTATGTAGAGTACCGAGGCCAATGGTTGCCAGGGCCACAATGACATACATCACGGCCACGCTGCTAAACAAGCCACCTAACACCTGTGCTGTGGCCCTTCGCATGGTGGTTTGGCCGCTCAAAAACGACTCCCAACGACCAGCCGCTTCTTCACCGCGAAATGCTTTGCTAGCTGTTAAAATTCCCCAAATCGACCCAAAAATGATAATGGTTCCCAGTGACCGCCAGCCTGTAAAGCCAGCAGTCGTGGCCAGATTATGCGGCGCACCTAGCAACACTTTGAGCCCAATATTATTGCCAAATGTGGACGCTATTTTAGCGCGTGAGGCGTCAGTGGTATAGGCTGTGGCATACGCCAAGGCAGACGACGCAACCAGTAGCCCGAACACGCCACCCCATATAATTGCCAACTTTAGCGACCGACGAGCCACGAAACGGCCAAAAACAGTACTAGCTTTTATGCTCATCTTCGGCTCCGTAGAGTGAGAGGAATAATTCTTCTAGCGATGGTTCACGGCTCAAAAATGTTTTTGGTTTTGCGGCCGATAGTACCGCTAAAAGCTCGTCGATTGGCCCCACAACCTGACACGTTATATGTTGGCCAGTTATGTGCACATTGCTCACACCTTTCAGGTGTTTGATGCTCGGTGGCTCGTGTACGAAGGTAGCGCTTACTGTGACCGCAGACAAATGTCGCATCTGTTCGAGCGTACCAATTTCTACCAATTTTCCGGTCCGCAAAATTGCCACACGGTCGCACAAAGCCTCAACTTCATCCAAAATATGCGAACTAAGGAACACTGTTTGACCATTCTTTTTTGCTTCCAATACGCATTCACGAAAAACCTGCTCCATTAGTGGATCAAGCCCACTGGTTGGTTCGTCCAATACCAGCAAATCGGCGCGAGAGGCAAAGGCGGCAATCAGATTAATCTTCTGGCGATTGCCTTTGGAATAAGCTCGAACTTTCTTGTCTGGCTCAAACTGAAAACGCTTAATCAATTCGTTGCGATACTCTGCGTCAACCTGCCCATGAATTTCTGCCAGCAAGTGCAATGTTTCTGCCCCTGTTAATTGTGGCCAAAGCGTTGCCTCGCCGGGCACATAGGCCAAACGTTTATGCACTGCTATCTTTTGTTTCTGGGCATCCAATCCAAAGATTTCTGCGCCGCCAGATGTTGGCTTAATCAATCCAAGTAGCAGCCGGATCGTTGTCGTCTTACCCGCACCATTCGGCCCCAAATACCCCAGCACTTCCCCTTTTTGCACCGTCAAATCAAGCGAATCCAGTGCCGCAAATGAGCCATAACGCTTTGTTAGGCCGCGAGTCTGTAGGATTACATTTTCCATACTAGTTCCTTTTTTGAAAGCTTATGCTTTTTATAGTAGCACTTAGCTGCTCGCAAGATGCCAAAGTTCGCAATGCCGGCATTTATAGGGACGAACGATAGTGCCATGTTGATACTCCACGACGTTCGCAGTGGCAGCAGCCTGCTTTCTAGTATCAAAGGCCAGCTTCTCGCTACAAGGTAGTGGTACTTCATTCATAGCGTAAAACAGGCTCGGAAGTCCTAGGCAAAGACTTTATTTTCTATGCGAGTAACTCGTTTTTTGAGATCAGCAACGTCTTCACTGTACTCAGTCACCACGGCCTTTATAACCTTTACATCTGATTTTATGTCACCGACTTCATCTTTTAAGTCGGCAAACTCTTGGCGAGTTGGCAGATTGGCAATACCCTCTCGGATGGCCTTAAGCTCATCCATAAGGATTTCACTAAGTACCTGTTGTCGTTCGTCATCTCTCATATCCTGCACCATAGACACATTACTGTACGCCCCCATGAAGCACATCACAAGCTATCTGCAGTAGCCATTTTGTCGTCTAATACTATGACTTTTCTTCTTTAAAATAGATGCGAAAACTACCACAGTTACCTCTTTACAACGAAACCATAAGTATTACAATTTAGATAGAAGTGTAAAAACAGAGAGGAGGTAATCCAAGTTGAAAAGTCCTAGATCTAACGGGCAGACGACTACTAGCGGCGTGAGTGAGGTACTTGCGCCGTAACCTTCTTTTGCCTGCCTACGTAGGCCAAATACCTTAGCCGCTCTGTAATAGGAGCGGCTTTTGCGTTTCATAGTGCTTACGGTATAATTAGACTGATGACAGAATTCGGGGGAGCAGCTACATTTCCTTTTCAGGGTCCGCCACCTGTAGACTTTGCAGCTTCCGTGCAGCAAACAGAGGTACAAGCCCTGGTAGAAATACAGTTTGATGAATACGGTTCAGTGCCAGATCATGTATTACTTCCAGACCTTGGCATAAGTAGCGAAGAAGGTAGGCAACTCGTCACCTATAAAGGTCACACCGACACACTTGCAAAAGCACTGCTCGATTCAGCCTGCCCCTTAGGTGATAAGTTTCGTGAAGCACACGCACAGGATAAAGCACGCGGTGACGGTAGAAGTGATGCGGTAGAAGCAAAAGCTGCCGCTTTTAATGAATTCATGGGCACAAATATTAAAGTAGCCCCTAAACCACCGGAACAACACCGAGCTGCACATGTCGCAAGGATCAACGCCGAATCTCCAAAAAAAAAATTGATGTAGCCACCGAGATTATAACGCCATCAAAGGTAACCACCCCAGACACACCTAAAGAAGCGAAGACAGTACATCCCAACGTTGCAAAGCTTCACCAAAAAGAAGCTCTTTTACTACGTCTGGCGGAACTAGAACATGTTCGCCAAGCACAAAAAATACAAACGATGCAGAAATCTAAAAAACCCGAAGTAACCTCTGCTGAGAAAAAAATCATACCGCCCAAACTAGCCATGCGGACCAAAGTGATCGAGAAAAAAATAGACTATACCCCAGCAAAAACAGTCAAGATTGTAGAGCAAAAAAAGATTGCTAGGCCAGAAGCCCCACGCCACATCTCTGCCTTGGCAACAATAAAAGAGCCTACGGAAATTCACCTACTCGAAGCGCAGCCTACGCCCGTAGTCACCAAAAAAACGGTGCCCCGCGTATTCAAGCCTGTACTTGAAGCATCTGTGGAGTCGCCCAGTATGAATACAGGGTTCGAACCGCTGCCAATTACCGAAACATTGCGTTCATCCTTGAGCGAAGCACTCGAACCTTCCGATGCAGAAAACCCTGCAGCGCAATGGCTAGAATTACCCGAACCGGTATTTGAAAGTGCCATGACAGACACAGCCGAACAGTTGTTTCACATGGCAGATGTTGAGCAAGCCGAACATCCAATACTCGAACTAACAGAAGCACTCGCACAGCACGAATTAAGCGAACTAGTCATCAGCAAAACTGAGCAGCTAGAGCCCGAACAGACCATTGCCGTTGAAGCAATTATGCTTGAACTAGCCGACAAAATTGCCGAAATAACAGATCAACTCGAAGCTCGGCTAGAGGCCGAAGCGCAGCCTGAACTTATGACCATGGCTGCTATGGTCATCGCCGGAGAGCGCCAAAAGCCCAAGTTAAATATAGAGCAGCTCGAAGAAATTCAGGTTTTGTGTGGCAACCTGCTTACTGAGCTTGGCATCGCTTACGATGATCAAACAATCGAGCGTATGATGCGTATTGTTTTGCCCCCAGCGGTCTTAGAACCAGGGGAAATGGTTACTAATCTTCGTACATCATCTATTTTTGCACTCATTGATGCAGGAACACACGAAACAAAAAAAGATACTATTCGCCATGACTTTCAGGGACTTGTTGGCCATGCTGGGTCGTTGCATTGGGCGATAAAACTTGGCCGTTACGCACTTGGTTTCTATCCATTGCCTTCTATCACCGGACGGCCGATGCTGCTGTAGTGGAAGCCTGCTTGTTTGAGATCGTCGAGTTTGTAGACATTGCGACCATCGAATATAACGGGAGCTTTGAGTGCAGCCTTTAGTTTGGCAAAGTCTGGTGCGCGGAATTCGGCCCATTCGGTAATCACCACTAATGCATCGGCATCCTTGAGCGCATCGTGCGCGTTTTCTGCATAGCTTAGGCCTGTGCGTTCACCGAAGTATTTTTGGACATTTTTCATGGCCTCTGGGTCATACGCAGTTACGGTTGCACCAGCTTCAAGCAAGGCTTCTATTAGACCAAGGGCTGGGGCTTCGCGGATATCATCGGTATCTGGCTTGAAGGCCAAACCCCAGATGGCAAAATGCTTGCCTGTAAGATTATCATCGTAATATGCCGATATCTTTTGCACCAGGCGCTTTTTTTGTGCAACGTTAACTTCGATAATTCCCTTTAAAAGCTTGAAATCATAGCCGGATTGTTCTGCAGTATAGTGCAGTGCCTGGACGTCTTTAGGGAAGCAACTACCGCCGTAGCCAATACCGGCAAACAGGAAACGTTTACCAATACGGGTGTCTGGGCCTATGCCCAAGCGAACGGCATCAACATTGGCACCGAGTAGTTCACACAAGTTGGCAATTTCGTTCATGAACGATACTTTCATGGCCAAGAATGAGTTTGCAGCATATTTGGTCATTTCGGCTGAGCGAATATCCATCATAACCATCTGTTCTGGTGTTTCGGTAAACGATTCGTATACTTGGTGCATTACGGCCTTTGCGCGGTCGGTGTCGGCACCAATGACGATACGGTCAGGATGCATGAAGTCTTGCACGGCATAGCCTTCGCGTAAAAATTCTGGGTTCGAAACAACGTCAAATTCGGCGGCGGCATTAGTTGCAATTTGGGCCTTTACTTGTTCACTAGTACCCACGGGCACGGTGCTTTTATCGACAATAACGGTGTAACGATGCAGTAACGGACCCAGCTGCGACGACACGGCAAGCACGGCCGAAAGATCCGCCGAACCATCAGCACCCTCAGGTGTTGGCAGCGCCAAAAAGACAACTTCTGCTGTTTTCATCGCATCAGCGAGTGAGGTGGTAACCGTCAGCCGTTTTGCAGTCAGTACGTCCTGAAAAACTTCTTCGAGGCCTGGTTCGTAAATTGGCACTTCACCAGCTTGCATACGTGCAACTTTGGCAACATCAATGTCTACACAGGTGACATCGTGGCCGGCGTGTGCCAAACATGTACCCGTGACCAAACCAACGTACCCCGTACCTACCACTGTGATATTCATATAACCCCGATCTCCTATATTTCGATTTGTTGGCTGCTACCAGCATAGGTGCTGCACAGACCGAAAGCAACAACCGCAGAGACGATCATCGGGACAAAATATTACAGCGTGCTAGAAACTAAACGGCAGTCTTGGGCTGTTTTGGCTTTTTAACTTCTTTACGTCCTTTATCTTTCGACATCGAGTGGCTCCTTCAAAATTAGATAGTTACGCTTGAATGGCGTGTAAGCATAAGTATACGCTTGTTCGTTGTAAGCTAAACATTAAATTATTTTGCAAAATGCGCTACACTAGTATGACAATGGTACAACGTCAAATGGCCAATGCGCTTCGGCAAGCAGTCGAAACCATCTACGCTGGTGGCACCACCACGAGCAGCGCAACACCCGAGGGCTACCGAGTCGGCGGGCACGCTCTTAACTTGGTCGGGCTACTCGAAGAGCACTTTCCCGACTTTAAGCCGCATTTTAAGTTTGGCCGCAAGCAAGTTGCCCTGACAGGCTTGAGCGAGAATATGGACGCCTCTGACTGGGCAATCATCGATACGAAAGTGGCCAGTGCGCTGGAGCGTATGGTACGCGGCGTCTTGGTAACCTATGGTACCGACGGCATGAAGCAACTGGCACAGCATCTTCGTACAAAGTTTCTTGATACATTGCAGACCACTGGCCAAAGGCTAGTACTAACTGGCGCAAACAAAGGCATCGAAGAACCAGAGACAGACGGCTGGAATAACCTGATGTTCGGCCTGGAAAGCGCTGGTGGTAGTGCTACGCCCGACGTCTACGTTGCGTTCGACGGCAAGCTTATACGTGGCGACGAAGTTACGCGTTTGCCCTTCGTTCCAGGCGGTAGAACAACCTTTGTATCGGTGCACGACCCGCTGTACAAAAGCTCCCTGGAACAACAGCAAGCACGATCTAGTGATCTTATCACCAAGCTCACCAAAACCTATGACAAACAGCCGAATGAAGCATCGGCAATTATCTATAACGTCAACATCGTCCGCCAGGATCACCAGGAGTTATTCGACCTGCTGCAAACCCACAAAGAGGTTCGGGCTATTCTACTTAACCTCTACCACTCCGCCACCGCCAACACCGAAAAGCCCGAACAGTCGGTAACCGCATTAGTTACTAAGCTGCGAGCCGAAAAAGGCATCGTCTTTTTTGGGGTCACTGATAACGGTGAATACGCCAATCTGCAGTCCGATGAATCAGCCATAAAACTAAAGGCAGCCGGTGTCGTGCCACTATACGACATGCCCAAAGATGTGGCATTCGCAAAGCTCAAACTACTTGACGCAGATCTAACACCCGTACAACGCATCGATGCCATGCTCACCAACAAGGTTGGCGAAATCGACGAAACCAGAATCATCAAAGACGACATCCAAACACTAAAGTCACTCTACAAATAGTCCGGCCAACGGGGTAACAAATTTGGTCTCGGACTTGCCTAAGTCCTTTTAGGTGCAGTTTCATATACTACAGATCTAGGCTGAATGACAAATATCCTTACGATTCGTGTTATATAGATTTTAATGATTTTGGGGAACAAAAAAGCACCAGCGATTGCTGATGCGTTTTTGGAGGAGCTGGCGGGTACCGCCCCCGCGTCCATCGGTTTATCTTGGTTAGTCGTCTACAGGCATAGTTCGTTTTAGGGTCTTAGCGCATGGGGATAGAAACGGACAAACATTCCATGCGAGCAATCCTGATCTTAGCAAATAAGGCGGATAGCTTTACTTGAGCAACCAGAAGATATGAAACACTGTCGCAATATCTGATGTCTTACTAAGTGTTGCTGTCTAAATAATTAGGCAGCGAGTTCGTAAGCAACTTGGCGTGGTGCAAACAAGTTTGCGACTTCAGCTACAAGCTTTTCACGAACGCTAGATAGTTTTTCTGCATCTATACAGATAGTCTATACGCTGACAAGCGACCTGCTGATCTAACCGATAAAGTCCAACGTCGAGCTTAAATTTCAGCCCCGTATTGTACACCTTTTGGCGTAAAAGACATTATATCATAATTATAAGCACTTTGGCCAGGTTTTTACTGGTGCACGCGGGATAGTAGTTCGAGCAGTTGCGCTTGGTGTTTGGGTGACATATGCGCCAGCGAGCTTGTTTGGTAGTTAGCCAAGACGTTTTGGGCGGCTTCGATAATACGGATGCCCTTCAGCGTAAGGCTGGTGATATGCTCTCGTCGGTTCTGCGGGTTGATGGCACTCTCTAGCATGCCCTTAGCCTGCAAGAGCTTGATTTGGCGGCTGATGCTGGCCTCTGTTTGACCAAGTGCAAAAGCAATGTGTTTCTGTTGACTGGACGGGTTTTCTTGCAATACGGCTAGAATTTTAAACTGCGAAAAACCGATGCCTAATTGTTCCTGTAAAATCTGATCCGATTCGCGTCCAAAGACAGCAGATAAGTGATGTAACAGAGTGTGAATAAGGTTGCTTGGTTCCATGGTGATGCTAATGCTTAGCTACTTCTACTGTACGCCACTAATACTTAACAGGTCAAGTGTTAGGGTTAATGACTTGTGAAAGTTAAGCTATTTGCTACAGTTACATAGATGGATCGTGCAAAAAACTCAGCCCAGGCACCACGGCCCCCAAAAGTAGTGCAAAAAACTCAAGAAATAAATGCCTGGTTGTATCTTCCCGGCTTGTTCGTGCTAGGTTTTGGGATATTAGCCATACTGTCTAGCAAATTATCATTGGGGAGAATTATCAATAGCTCTGTTTACTCCAAATCCTTCGTCATACACGGCACCCAACTTATCTTAGCCATATTAATCATTTGCAGCCTTGTTGCACAGTATCGCTACCTGAAACTTCGCCATCCCAAAATCGTACGCATGGAACTTTGGCTTGCTGTCGCTATAAGCATTGTGCCTGCTGCAGCATTGGTCATAGGAGACTTGTCTGGTGCGTCGGCATTTAATAATGCTGCGGAACTAAGCATAGCTGGAATTCTGGTCGTACTGGTCTTTTCGTGTGTAATCGCCAGCGCCCTTATAAATACCGGGAATGCACTGTTAATTGTATGCCGTGAGAGCAAATTTGTTAGAATCTTTGGAGCCATCGCGTACTGTGTAACTTGGCTAATTCTGGCTGGCGTAACCTACGTTGTCTATACACTGACCTATAGTGTCCATGACCCAAATAGCGAATAACGCACCAAAAATCGCACAGCAGTTGGCGCGTTTGAGCCGACCGCAAAATGTTGTGTATTCGGGTCTTTTGGCTCTTGAAATTGCTTGGCTAAAAGGCAGTATTTTATATGGCGTACTCTGTTACCTGCTGCTGCTTTGCCTGTATGCAATTGCCGTAACCTATAACAACATTCGTGACGTGCAAGTCGATAGGCGTAATAATCGCTACGACAACCCCCTCGTTCGTGCAAAACTGTCAATCAAAACTGGCTACGCGTGGATTGGCCTGAACACGGTCGCTGTTGCCACCATCCAGCCTTTACTTCACCAGCCGACGACCATATTGCTGTCTAGCACATATGTCGTGCTTTCTTTTTGTTATTCAAACCGGCGTATTAATCTGCAAAGTAGGGGTTTTACCGGCATGATATTATTGGCCGTTTGTTATGGCTGCATACCCGTATTACTAGCAGGTTCCGCAGCAACTTTGTGGTGGGTCGCTTTGTTACAAATACCCTTATTACTGCCGCTATTACTGGCAAAAGATTACAAAGATGTCATTGGCGATCGGGCGGAGCATAAACGAACACCGCTGGTACGATACGGCGTCAGGCCCGTGCAGCTAACGGCATACGTTTTGAGTAGCCTGGCAGCATCGGTTTGTCTGGCAATAGTTTTTCGGGGGCACAGCCTAGTAATTGGGATCTTTATACTACCGCTACTTTGCGTATACGTTTTCTGCACGTGCTGGCTGCACTATAGACAGGGCAAAGTTTCCAAATATTTTTTGCGGTTGCCACAGCTATGCTTACTCGCAATGAGTCTGCTGCTAGTTGAAGCGGTTTAGAGGCTAGTAAACAGCTCGATACAGACGATACCAATCATCTAACGACAGCGCTTGTGCGCGCAGTGTTGGCTCGATCTTTGCCTGCGCGAGCAGTTCCTCTACCTCTGTTTTGGCAATGTGCAGTCCGCCGCTCAAACTGCTGCGTAGCATCTTACGGCGTTCGCTAAAACCGGCCTTCACTAGGCGGAAAAATAGCTTTGGGTCGGCATCGGGAAACAGCAATTCTGGCCGTCGTTGCAAAATTAAAATCTGCGAATCAACCTTTGGCGGTGGCGTAAACAGCTCGGCTGGCACTTCGTAACCGACACCAACCTGCCAATAGTATTGAGCTGTCACGCTCAGGATCGACATGTCACCAGACTGGGCAACCACGCGCTGGGCAACTTCTTTTTGAACCAACAGCACCGCTGCGGCAGGCTGATTGGTTGTTTCGGATAGTACTCGAATCAGGTTGCTTGTTAGATAGTACGGGATGTTGGCGACCACTTTGTAGTCCGGCGGCAAGCTCGTAAAATCAAAGCTCAAGATGTCCTGTGACACAATTTCCATATTATTTGCCGTTACTCTGCCGCGTAATTCACGGGCGAGCTTATCGTCAAACTCTACGGCAATAACGTGTTTGGCACGTTTCACGAGCAACCTAGTCAAGGTGCCCATACCCGGGCCAATTTCGAGGATGGTATCTTCTGTTGTAACTTCGGCCGCATCGCACATAGCCTCGAGCGATGCAGCATCGGTGAGCCAGTGTTGGCCCAGTGCTTTATTGGGAATTGGATCGCTCATATCACACCCAGTTTACAGGACTTTTATAGAATAGCGCAGAGACAATTACCGCCTGATTACCAATTGTGGTAGTTGAGCCAATGATTGTAAGCCCCGCTCCAGCCACCGTATCGTCCCGCTGCATAGCCGCTACACCACCGAATCTGCGTAATAGGATTTGTAGCCCAATCGGCCCCGGCACTCGACATCTTGTTGCCGGGCGTTGCCTGGCAAAGCCCATAGCCACCAGAAGTAAATTGGTTATCCGGCACCACCGGGCAGTCATGTTCGCCCTGGGCTTTCGTGGTACACCAGCCAGATTCGTGACTAATGATGTAGTCGGCGGCCTCGTAATCATCAGGGCTAACGCCAGCTAACGCCATATCACCCCGGATGCCGCTCAGACTGGTGCCACGTACGGCAATTTGTGTCACTGGTTGTTGCGTTACAACGGTTTGGATAAGTGTTCGGGAAACCACGACGCCGTTTTGTAGCGCATCTTGATACGTTGTAATCTGCTGCCCGTCTGAACCCTGCTGACGAATGGCACTGGTACCAAAAGCTAGCGTTGGGTCGTCGATTGCCTGGGTTGGGGCGGGAATTGATTCGGTAACACTTTCGATTTTAGTGCCGTTACGCGTCACAAATAGTTGCTGATTATCAACCAGCGGAGTCGATAACGCTGGGGTAACCTGATCGTCTTTTGCGAGCTTGATACCTTTTTCTTTCATTAGATCGGCTACTGTTTTGGCATGAGTACGCACTACCGTTGGCGTGCCATATAAATTGATATTTATAGGGGTAGCGCGATCAATCACTACCTGTTCACCAATGGCCTCCTGACTCACAAAATTGTCGACCGGCTTGATCGTCAAATTATCCTCAGCATAGGTTGCTATACCTGCCTGACGCGCAATGCTACGCGAGGTAGTAGCAGCACTAAAGGTGAAGGTATGCTGTGTACCGTCAATAATTTCTATTGGTACTGCCCGATAGATGTTAATGCGAAAATCATCCTGTTTGATTTTCGTTTGAGCACTTGGCTCCACCACATCACCTTCGTTGAGGGTAAGGTTGAGTTTCTTGAGCAGTGCACCGACGGTCGGTTCGCGGCTCGGTACGGTTTGTTCGGCATGATCGTGGGTGATGATAACCACGTAGGCATCAGTCACTGGCGTGTCATCGCGAGCAAGCAACCACCAACCACCAAGACTAACTAGCAACAATACTGCAAAGGTAACGATCGGCACCATAACCGGATGTGCTCGAAACCGCCGAAAACGCATAGCGTGCGCTTGTTGCTGCCGACGAACGCGGCGATGAAGTTTTATAAGTCGTGCATGCATAGATAAAGCGAAGGGATAGAGACTACCACCAATTCCCCTGGCCGATGAATTATAGCAAAATTAGCGATCGCTATAAAGCTGGAGCGCACGATGCACCTCTGGTTTGAGCACCAGCGACGCAGGCAGTGTGGCCAACGACACCCATTGGGCATCGGCGATTTCATTTTTTTGTAGCCGTAACGCAGTTGCTTGCGGTAATTGCAACGAGAAAAAATGACCTCGATAACCCAGACCGTAGTTCCAAACCGTGGCCGTACCAAGTGACTGCAATGCCGAAACGGGCACTTCGATACCAAGCTCCTCTGCCAACTCGCGCACCGCGCCCTCTACTGATGACTCACGACGACCAATGCCACCACCAGACAACCCAAGCCCATCATCGTCATACCATCGTTTCCAGCTACCCTTTACCAGCAAAATGTTGTCGCCATCTCGTATTAGTACTCTAGAACGGCTGCCAATTCCAAAGTACACAAATAGCGCTGGCCACTCCAGCCAGAAGCGTGTTCTTTTTAGGATGTGACTGATGTTGTTCATAATTTTGCCTACAACTTTTCTAAGGGTGCAAAGGCAACATTTAACTTGCGAGCACCCTTGCCACGGAAGTAAACGGTTACAGTGTCACCATCAACATCTACTACCGTACCCGTGCCAAAGGTTTGGTGGCGCACACTGTCGCCCTCGCCCAGTTCGGGTATATACCGTGGCTCTTGATTAAAATCATCCTGTGCAAATTCGTCGGACGAGGTCTGCTGATTGCCAAACCCAAAACCGGTGGGTGCAAACGATTCGGCAGTCTGGAATTCGGCATCAATTTCGCTCAAAAAGCGCGACGGTGGATTGTGTTGCATGCCGCCGTACAACATACGGCTGGTGGCATAAATCAGATACAGTTCTTCACGGGCACGCGTCATACCCACGTAACACAGGCGGCGTTCTTCTTCCATTTCCGATTGGTCGTACAACGCACGACTATGCGGGAAGATCGTTTCTTCCAATCCAGCCATGAACACCGCTGGAAATTCCAGGCCCTTTGCAGCGTGCAAGGTCATGAGTGTCACCGCATTGCCATCAAAGTCGGCACTGTCCAAATCGCTCACCAGGCTTACTTCTTCCAGGAAGCCCTCTAGCCCCAAGTTTTCATATTCTTGGGCTACGCTTAGGAGTTCCTTGGCGTTTTCGACCCGTGTTTCGCCTTGCAGGCTACCGTCATCCAGGAAGTGCAGGTAGTCGATTCGGCGTAGCAGTGAGTCGATCAAACCCGATACCGAAGTTTCATCAATCAGTCGGCGCACACTGGCCAGAATATCGCCCAATTCTCCCAAACTTTTGCGAGCTTTGGGGGTCAGGCTGTCGCAGCGTTCCACCTCTGTTATGGCATCAAGCATCGACAAGCCTTCGGCACGTTGCCAACCAAAGAAATTTTGGACCGATTTGGCACCAATGCCGCGGGTTGGCACATTCACAATCCGCTCAAAACTAATGCGATCTTCTGGCTGGAAAATTACGCGCAGGTACGCAATAATGTCTTTAATTTCCTTACGATCATAAAAGCGTACGCCACCAACCACTCTGTATGGAATGCCATAATGCACAAAGGCTTCTTCGATGGATCGGCTTTGGGCGTTGGTGCGATATAGCACGGCGTAATCACGGAAGTTACGGCTGCCGCTGTCGACAGCATTCTGAATTCGGCGGACGATTGCTTCGCCCTCGCTGCGTTCGCTCATGACCTGAATCATTTGCACAGGCATGCCGTCGCCAGCATCGGTCCACAGCTGCTTGTCCGATCGCTGCTGGTTTTTGGTAATAATGGCGTGGGCTGCATCAAGGATGTTTTTGGTGCTGCGATAATTTTGTTCGAGCTTGATGATGGTGGCATCTTTGTAATCTTTTTCGAAGTTTAGAATGTTCCGAAAATCGGCACCACGCCAACTATAGATTGAGTTATGTACCGCTATGCCCGATGCAATGTAATTGTGCACCTTTTCAACATCTAGATCATACACTGGACCGGCGTAGTCTCTTTTCGTAACACCAACTACCTGGTCCTCAATAATACGGTCGCCATCAACACAGGGAAGCAACATACCCGGATGAATATGTCCTGCCGGCATAAAAGAAAACTTTTTATCGGTCATAAATGCGTATTTGTTAATACGCATTTCACCGTTATTTTCTTCTTTTATTTTCTCCATAACTTCTTCAATATGACCATAATCAAGATTATGAATCTCACTTCTATACGTACTGGCGCGGCCAGTCCGTACCGTGTATCCCAGTTTCTCAAAAACATGCAAATCTTCAAGGTGCGTAGTATTTGCGGAAATTCTACTTGCCGACCAGGAGCTTTGGTCTGAAGTTCGTTTGTCTCCAAACAGTACGATATTCACGTTAACCCTTTTGATACCATTCCGAGTTGTTCCCTGTGGCGAGAAATGGGGGTAATCAAAGGCCAGGCCTAGATCGGCCATTAAGGTTTTTGCTCTTGCAGCAGTATCAATTTCTTCGTAGATAGCATCTATGTATTCTTGCTTAAACTGCATAAAACGACTGGCGAAAGCATGAAAAACCAGCATAGGGATACCGTATTTATACGCAAAAAGCGCTTCGTTATACATAGCTTCTTGACGGTTCTGGCAAACCTTTATTATCCACATCCTGTCTGCTCTCTCTTGGTTTGCGCGTACCCTTAGGCCAATGTCGTCTTTTTTACCATCAAACCTCGTACCCTTTACCGTACCGATTCGATATCCCTTGGCCTGCGAATGCATCAAGTACACAAAATATGCATCTGTTTTACCCCAGCGCGCAAAAAGAATATGGTTGGCTGTTGACGTAAGCTTTTTACCTGAAGCTAGCTCAATTTCAATTACTTCGCCTTTGGATTGAAATTTTTTTCGATTCAAGACCTTAAAAAAGCCTGTTTTGCCGTAACCACTTGCCGACCGTACCAAATCTCCTTTGGCAACGTCTTCAATCTTTTTGAGGCCATTGACCGTTTCGACAAGACTTCCCGGAACAAGACATTGCCAGTCATCGCCCACGACCGCTATGTTTTTGTCGGCATTAGTTAACAAGTTAACTAATTTATACTGGGCAGCGTTGGTGTCCTGGTACTCATCGATCATGATGTACTTGAACTGGGCTTGCCACTTTTTACGAACCTCTGGCTGCGCTTCCATCATGCTAACCGTGCGGTTTATTAGGTCATCAAAATCGAGCGCCGATGCTTCGCGCAAGGCTCGCTGATAGCCTGGAAATACCTGGGCAGCCGCCTTTTGAGCTGGCGTGTTGGCACTACTACTGTATTCTTCGGGCGAAATCATGTCGTTCTTGGCACTGCTTATTAAGCTGCCGAGCATGCGTGCCGGAAAAGCTTTTTCATCGATCATCAGTTGTTTGCTGACCTGTTTGATGGCTGTTTGACGGTCCGACTCGTCAAAGATGACAAAGCTGCGCGGAATGCCGATAGACTCACCGTCTTGGCGCAACAGCCGCACACAAATGCCGTGGAACGTGCCCATGTATGGCATGAAACCACGGTTGTCGGCACTTTCACCCAGTAACATAGCCACGCGGCCACGCATTTCTTTGGCGGCCTTGTTCGTGAATGTAACCGCCAAAATATTGAACGGTGTGGCTTTGTGATTGGCAATCAAATAGGCAATCCGATGTGTGAGAGTTTTGGTCTTGCCACTTCCCGCGCCAGCTTGAATTAACAGTGGTCCATCGGTTGTTTCTACCGCTCGCCGCTGTTCAGGATTCAACCCCGTGAGTAAGTCATCTTGCACTCTGTTATTCTAGCAAATGTACGCCATCGAAACTGTCGTAAAGTTTACTTAAAGAAGTGCGTCGGGGCTTTAATGCCTGGAATACTAATGATGCCAGCGTCGAGCGAAACATCTGCCCAGGCGATTGCCAGGATAATAATTAAGAGCACACCTAGTACGGTATTGCGTTTGTTGCGGCGCTTTTCGATCTGGTTGATAGGCAAATAATACTTGCGACTTTCTGCGAGCTTCTGGAGTTCAGCGGCGCGTTTGGCTTCTTGTTCGAGAGCGGCAGCATCTGAGTCTTTGCTAGTTTCTTTGAGCTTATCAACACTTGTGGCACCCGTATCATCGGTGTTTACGGGTTCTGGTTGGGAAGTGGTTGGTTTTTCGGGCTCCGCAGACGCATCGTTTTCGGATGCTGCCGCTGATTGTGCGGCTTCGGCCGGCGCTTCGGGTTCTACTGGTTTATCGGCCAGGTCCGGGTGTATTGGCTCGATTTTTAATTTGCCGCTTGGGAACTTTACCGACAGAGCAGTTTCCGAACGGTTGGCCGTATCGGTATCATCCACCATCATTGGATCTTTCATAACCGGTCGATGGCTTATAATGATTGGTTTGCTAGTGGTTGAGGGCACTGTTTCGCCTGGCTTGGAGACGTCAAAAACACCAGAACCACTCGCTTTTTTCTGGTCAGTCATTACGGCTTGGGTTCCGGCGTTCACTGTTCATGCGTTCCGCACTGGCAACGATGGCCGAAAATTGGTGATAATTAAGACTTGCGGCACCAACGAGCACGCCATCACACCCTTCAATTTCAAGATACGCCCGGGCGTCGTGCTCATTCACGCTACCACCGTACAGCAAACGAACTTTGTCGGCGACGTGCTGGCCATAGAGTTCGGCAATCTGAAAACGGATGTATTTCATAGCCTTTTTCATGTCATCCGGCTTGGCAACTTCGCCTTCGAAGGTTGAAATTGCCCAGATTGGCTCGTAGGCAATGACTACTTGCTCGATGTCTTCGGCTGTCAGGTTGCTCAGTGCGGTAGTTACCTGATCGTGAATAATTTGCTTGGTTTCGCCAGCTAAGCGCTCTTCTTTTGTTTCGCCAACGCACAGGATGGGCACAATGCCGTTGCGGACGGCAGCCTGTACCTTGTCGCGAATCAGCTCAAGGCTTTCATTGAAGTAGACGCGGCGGGCAGAGTGGCCAATAATGCTGTAGTGCACGAGGTCACGCAACATGGTAAAGGATACTTCTCCGGTGTAGGGGCCTTCGTCTTGGAAGTAGGCGTCTTGGGCGCTCAAACGGAATTTACGACGATCGATTTCTTGGCTTAACGGCTGCAAGCTCAGCATGCTTGGCGCAAGTACAATCTCTATACTGCGATGTACCTTGATTCGCTCACTCAAGCGATGCACCAGTAAGCTTGCTTCGTGCACATTGAGGTGCATTTTCCAGTTTGCAACAATTAACGTTTTTCTAGACATAATGGCCCATCATCATTACTTGTTATTGTACATCATTCTTATTAAGTAACGCTTCGACACCTGGTAGCTTGCGGCCAGACATCAGCTCCATGCTGGCACCACCGCCGGTAGACACATGATCAAAACTACCCACCATGTTGCGGCTTTCGACGTAGCCCACGGTATCGCCACCACCTACTAAACTGTAGGGGCGATTACCAAACTCGCCGATCATGGCTTCCAAAATTGTTTCGGTGCCGTGCGCGGTTGGGCCAATTGGATCGTCCAAGCCTTGGGTTTCCGTTACGCCAACAGCGCCATTCCAGACAACCGTACCAGCAAGCTGCATGCCACCGGCAATAAACGATGCCGAAAACGGTCCAATATCCAAAATCATCTCGTGGGCTTCAACTTTGCTACTGACCAGCGGTGGACGTTTTGGATAATTTTCGATGTCGGCCACCACATGGGCACTCCAATCGACGATACGGGTTGGGGCGGTCTTGTCAATCTTGCTAGCTACGACGCCGTCGCGTGGCAAGGCAAACACAAATGGGCCGCCTTTTGCCTTTGCTTCGGCCTTGGCGATGATTTCTTTGGCCAGCGCCAAATCTTCTTTGTCGTAGATGCTGGCACCAACGTTAATGCCCTGGGCCGCCAAAAAGGTGTTGGCCATGGCGCCACCAACTGCCACAAAATCGGCAATGTCAATGAATCGATTGAGGATTTCCAGCTTATCGGCAATTTTGGCACCACCAATCACTGCCATCAGCGGCCGTTTGGGGTTTTCCATGACGTTGGTAATGGTGTCGACTTCTTTTTCGAGCAGCAGTCCGGCAACGGCTGGCAGGTATTTTGGCAATTCGGTTACTGACACTGCTGGGTGATGTACTACGCCAAAACCATCCTGCACGAATACATCGGCTAGGCTTGCAAGCTCTTTGGCAAACGCTTCGTCATTGGCTTCTTCTTCTGGGTGGAATCGAACGTTTTCGAGCAGTAAAATTTGGCCGGGTTTGAGACTTTTGGCGGCCTTGGCAACACGTTCGCCCACGCAATCGGGCACAAATTCGACTTCTTTTTCGAGCAATTTCTGGAGTCGCTTGGCAACGGGGAACAGACTCATGGAAGGATTCGGCTTGCCATCTGGGCGGCCTAGATGCGAGCAGATGATCAGTTTGACGTTTTTTGCTAACAAAAACTGGATCGTTGGCAACGACTGTTTAATGCGGTAATCATCGGTGATCTTACCCTGAACGATCGGCACATTGTAATCCGCGCGTAACAGGACTGTTTTGCCTTCCAAATCGATGTCACGAATTGTCTGTTTTGTGAACACTGTTTCCCACCCCCAAGTTTACGTTCAGTGTATAAGCTCTATTCTAACACGCGAACTTTAATCGTGTCCGTTGTGCCAACGACCCCTGGATGTTGGCCAGAAGCAGTCACCACCATGTCGCCTTTTCCAAGCACGTGCTGCTTTAACAACCAGTCGGTCAGTTTTGAAGCGGCGTGCAGATCGATTGGTCGTACGTAGGTTTTTACATCGTAGACGATGGCCAGCTGTTGCGCGGTGCGCGTATCGTTCGTCACGGCAATGAGCGGAATTTTTGAACGCTGCGAGGCAATCTGCAGTGCGGTGGCGCCAGATTTTGTTTCGGCTACGATAGCTCTGGCCTGAATGGTGTCAGCCAGGCTAATAATTGCCTTGCTGATGGCCGTTTGGCGGCTGTGATCGGTGTGTTCAGGGAACACGACTCCCAGGGGTGCGTGGTCTTCGGTGTAACAAATAACGCGCTTCATCATAGCCACGGCTTCGATAGGATATTTACCATTGGCGGTTTCGTCACTGAGCATCACACAATCAGCGCCAACTAATACGGCCGTGGCAACGTCAGACACTTCGGCCCTGGTTGGTTCAGGGAGTTCGGTCATACTGAGTAACATCTGTGTAGCCACGATGGTCGGCTTGGCGTAGCGAATACCCAAGGCAATGATTTGGCGCTGCACAATTGGTACGCTTTCGGGTGGTGTTTCGACCGCTAAGTCACCACGGGCAATCATGACAGCATCACCTTCACGGACAATACTGTCAATGTTTTCCACAGCGGCTCTGGTTTCGATTTTGGCGATAACTTTGGCCGTACTGCCAAGATTAGTGAGCATTTTACGCAATTTGACGATATCGTCGACGGTCTGGATAAAACTTAGCGACACGTAATCGATATCTTGTGTCGAGCCATAGACGATGTCGGCTTTATCTTTTTTGGTAATAATATCGCCACCGAAGTCGGTATCGGGCAAGTTAATGCCTTTTCGCTTGATCAAGATACCGTCATTTTCAATTTTTACGTACACAATACCTTCGCGCACGGTCGTAACCGTTGCCTGCACTTTGCCGTCGTACAGATAGATCCGTTCACCACGCTTCACTTTGCTGCTTAGATCATACTGCGTGGGCAAATGACCAGTCTGTGCGTAGTCTGCTTGGTATTTTAGGCTCAACGCCTGGCCTTTTCGGACGTTTACAACGCCTTCAAAGTCACCAAGTCTGATCTTTGGCCCCTGTAAGTCCTGAATAATCGCTACTGGCTTGCCCACCACGCCCGACGCATGACGAATCCAGCCAATCTGACGCGTGCGTTCTTCGTGCGTACCATGGCTAAAGTTAAGCCGCAAACCGTTAGCCCCAGCTTGAATCAGCCCTAAAATAGCTTCATAGCTATCGGTCGAGGGGCCGATTGTTGCTACTATTTTTGTTCGTTTAAATGATTTCAATGACAAATTCGAAACGGCCTCCATGCTGCGCTACTCTCTCCACTTATTACTTCTTAACTAAGAGTATACCCCTTTCGTTTGGAAACTGGAATAATTTTCTTTACGTTTTGGCGCTTGCGAGCAGGTAGCGGAATGAGTGCAGAGAGCTATTATATGTGCCTTGTCGGTTTGGCGGTCGTGTACTTCTCGGCGCGTAGAGCCGAAAAGATCAACCCCATTCAGGCCCTGCAAGGTGAGTAGTTAGAATCAGCGCGAAAACAGCTCTTTTACCATCTCGTAGTCGGGCATAACGTCGGCACGAACGTCGTCGAACTGAATCTTGTTATTCAGATCACGGTCTATCTTTGTAAGTACCCATTCCTTCAGCTCCTGCAATGTGCTCCCTCGTCCTAGTGCCCATGCAGCAAATACGTAGAAGTCTGTCTTCAGGTGTGCCATTGAGTCTGCGGTAGCGAGTATACGACCTTCTAGCGATTTAGGTCGTTTGTCGCCATAGCAGCTATGATAGCGAATAGCGTCATCAACGACCAAGGCAACTTCTTCGGCAGTGTAGCCCGCTTTTTGCATGAGCTGTCGTGCCATCCGTAGGCTCTCTTCTTCGTGTGTTGGGTCGCTACGCTTCATTTTTACATCGGCAATGTCGTGAAGCAGTGCCGCTACCCGTGTAAGCTCCTTGTTGGAACCATGCTTATCTGCAAGTTCAGTCGCATAGTCAGCCACTACAAATACATGATTATCTGCAAGCCAATCTGCCCACTCACTCCGACCGGGCTTGGGGTCGTTATACAGCTGCCTTACATGCTGCTCAAGCTTCTCTAGTTTCTCCACGAATCAGTCCTCACTTTCTGGTTAATAGTATAGACCAGCAGTGGCAAATACATATGTTATTGGCTATGATGGTAATGACAATCCTGAGCAAGCCGTCAGGTTAAATGCAAGTAAGTATCCGTCAAAGCTCAATACCTCACCGCTCTTCTTGTTATAGTTGAGCATAAACACCATACGTGAGGTAAGCGTTAGCTAATACTGGCCTCTAGTTGCGATAACTAAACCTGCGTAGATGTGATCTCCTTCAGGAAATGACTTAGATTTTTCGAGATATTCACGAGCTCTTACTCGGCTTTCCCTGGAGCTGTTCCTCTGCTGATTTTTCAGATCTGGTTCATAGAACCAGTTATCATACGTACGTTTGAGCTTCTTATTTTCTTGTAGCACATACAAATCCCCTCCTAGTATTATTTTGTCAGGATAGTTAGTCTCTAGGAAGTCGATTACTTTTAAAACATCTTCCCGCGCCCAAGCATAGCTCTTTATCCCAAACTCACTAAGATTATAAGCGCAATCCTTTAACTCATCAGGTAGGAAATCTATAGTCTGCATTAATATTTCACAAACAATCTGTGCCGTTACTCGTCCGTGCTACTGTAAGGTTTGATAAAACTTGCTGTCATATCGTTGGAGTATATCAGCTATATCTTTCTTCCTCATTAAAGCTTGCATCGACGAATGGCTTTCTGCAGATAAAGCATCAAAGTGCTTCAAGCCCTCAACTGCCTCTTTTGCCCTTGTAACGTCTTGCATTTTGTCAAAAATGTAAAGAGCTATCGAGAGCTTGTTCCTGCCATTTGAAAGCCCAGGGCTGACTGAGTACTTTCCTATTTTAAACGGCCTACACAATAAGTATTCAAGAAAATTGTCTTTATCACTCAAAAAAACCAAAAAAGGTATGCCAATATCTAGCAAATCCTTTCTAAGGCCGCTGCTTAAATAGTCGTAGTTATCTTCTGGCGTGAATAAGTAAGGTGAACGAACGCCGGTTTCATCGAGTATACTATGCCGATCAATCCATCCTACACCTGTCCATAGACCAAAAACACCCTTTGGGTCTAAGTCTAAAGGACATTTGGAATACTGGACGATAGCCTGTAGGTGTGCTTGTCGTACCGGGGAAGTTCTGTCCATGCCTCTGTGTATAACATCTACTCCGAGCTCCAGAACTATATCGTGATTCTTTAGAAACATTTTCTTATTATCATGGCTCTCAAAACCATACGGCTCCAAATCCTCCAGCATGTACTTAAGTAATCTTGCACGCGTCAATGGACTTATATCTTCGTTATTTTTCATACATACTTCTCATCGTTTGCCATAAACTATTACCTCGGATAACTTACTTGATTAATTCATTGACCTGACTCATATCGTTAACCTTCCGAGTGATCTGTTGACCTAATTAGTTGTACCTTACTCAAAATCTCGAGCGGCCTTTTCATACTTCTGGGCATAGCTCCAGAACACTTCCACTGTCTTAGGGTCATCGTTCATGAGTCGATCATAAAAGAACTTATCATGTGCCATTTCGGGGAAACTTTGTATGACATATTCTTCGCCATAATCGTTACGGGTTTCCTCTTCCCAGTCTGAAGGTATTGAATTGTCGAGTATCTTAAAGTAACGTGCTGGGATACTTTTAAATTTAATCCCGCCCCGAATGTTAATACCATAGCTTTGGTCTTCGCCCCCCTTTCCTTCTGTAATTTCGTAGACAAAGTATGGTTTTCCTGGTTCGCATAAGTAAGCAAAATTATCGGTCCCCTGCTCACGTTGCTGTGCAAACGTACCGGTTCCTTCTTTAACTGGCTTGATTAATTTAACTATCATAGCTCATAGTATAACTTTAATACCGAAATTCTTTCGTAATCTTGAGCTGATCCCACTCGCCAGAGGGATTGAGCATGTAGTGCACTTCGTATCCATCTATGCCAACATCACTACCGTTAACAAACATTTTCATCCAGGGAGGTTGGAAGTTGGGGTCACTCAAAGCCTTACCTTTAATCCCCGGTCCCATTATCTGTTTTCCTGGCGTCTCTCCATTCTCAAGTCGAGACTGAACTTGGCTCATTGCATTCTGGCCAGCTGGCGTGGACTGCTTCCCCGTTCCGGTTATAGTTGACTATCGTTCGTATAAATCTTGACGTTCTTAGCTAAGCCCGAAAGCGTCGGACCAATACGGCACTGGTTTGATTTTGTCGTACGGTATTTTTTTATCACTTATTTTGAATTCTCTGAGCAGATAATCCTGAAGGTTGGCACCGTAGTAAACAGAATCCCCAGCCTGAACAAAAGAGAACACGGGGTTATCTGGGCCATGCGGCTCAGTAGGCATGAATCTATGACCATAAATCCTCACTAAAGGCGGCCATTTGCTTATGGCACTGAGGGCTTGTTTTTGCGCCGCCTCAATGCTCTGTGGCTTTTCCCCCAGAAGTGGATGCCAATAATTGTCATTAGCTATATCAAAAGTAAAGGCTCTGTTTATAAACTCTTTTGTATCCCTAAGCTCGGCGATTGGATCTTCATGCCACTGGGGGAAAGCTTCGGAATTGCCGTTGTGGTCTACCGGAACACCGCACTTAAGTAGTACTCTCAGCTCAGGAGGAAGTGTAGTGCCTAGCCTCGTCTCAATGACTTCAATGTCTGTTGAGCTAAGCCCAGAAGCAATTTCTACTCCCTTTTTGCGTAGTTCATTAAGAAGCGAATTTGCCATAGCTGCATTAAATATCTTTTTTATCATCTTATGACTATCTCATATTAATGAAAGTTTGGTAATGGTCTGGCGTATACCATGCCGAGCCATCGTCTCCCGTGATAAGCCTTTCAGCCCCACGAGCGGCACGACTGATATACTCACGTTCCGTTTTCGAAAGTAAACCGTACTCCTTAATTCTCTTAAATCACATCAAATATGAACCCGCTAGGCTTCGTAAGCCTTGAGTTTTTTCTGAATAAGGCGGACATTATCAATGGCATCTTCAATGGCATCTTCATAAAAATACGTGTCTTCAGTCCATTCCTTAAATGACAAACGGATTATTTTGTGCATAGAGTCATACTTAACCTGTTTACAGACCCAGTCATTTGGGATTGAGCCGTCAACTATTCTCACGGTTGTCGCGTCGCATGGATCCGGTACGGGGATTTCGGGGTTACTAAAACAGTAGTACCACGTTGCTTTGTTGTCCATTTCTATTGCGAGCACTGTATAAATTCCGGGAACAAAATGTGAACCTCGAATTTTAGAACTACTGGTTATCTCGACTTTCATAGTACTACTACCAATCCTTGATCTTTAATTGATCCCACTCACCTGTTTTGCGTTCAGCATATAAGTGTAACACCCTAGGAAAAACTTCCATGGCCTGTCACCATCGGCTTCTGGCACTGTTACGACTAGCTTGTAGAGCTTATCCGTGGATGTATTAACAAAACGGTTAATGCCGTATATAGATGCTACTCGCCACAAGACCGATTACAAAAAATAGCGTCAGGATAAGCCTCTGTTTATCATCTACCTTCCGACCATCCTTAGAATAGTAATCTATGCCGAGAAGGCTAGTTATGCATCTCGCTATAGCAATCCCCGCTAGAGCCGAGCCACCTGCCACCAAATAAGCTTCGGAGGAGTCTTTAGGCTTCAGCAATATATAGCCTATCAATTCAGCCATTATTAAACAGAGGTATAAAATCCCAAGTGATTTGGCTGTCATCGTTTTTTTGGCTATCTTGTATTTTCTTATATGTTTTACAACAGCCGGCTTCGTTTTTGTTCGAGAGTTCAGCCGTAGATAGTAGCGTGCCCCTCTTCGGATAATATAAGCACAGAACAAAACAGGTATAGCACCGAAGTAAGCTATCAGTGCAAGTGCCGTGTATGGCTGAGGCGTCGCCACACTTGTATTATTGGCACTATTTACTAAAGATGCAGTAGCAATTCCAGCCACCGCAAAAAACACAGACAACCACAATCTCCAACTCTTATTTGACAGAGAAAGAGGCAGAGCTACTGCAAACAAAATCGGTACAATCAGAGCTAGCGGAGTGTGTGCAATAATACCATATATTGTCGTGGAGTTTGTTGTGTGCAATGGTACATAAATCGGGAAAAATGTAGTTGCTATAAAAAGTATTGTCGAAACAACCCATATTTTTCTAAGAAAAGACCGCTTATTCGTATCATCGCTCTTTAGCTGTTCGTTAATTTTCCTTACATACTTCTCATCGTTTGCCATAAATTATTACCTCTGATAATTAATTTGGTTCTCCATCGACTTGACACATACAGTTATCCTAATCGCTCAAAATCTCGCGCAGCCTTTTCATACTTCTGGGCATAGCTCCAGAACACTTCCACTGTCTTAGGGTCATCGTTCATGAGTCGATCATAAAAGAACTTATCATGTGCCATTTCGGGGAAACTTTGCACGTGGACTTCGTTACCATATACATCGTATGTGTCTTCTTCCCAGTCTGAGGGTATTGTACTATCTAAGACCGTAAAATAGCGTGCCGGTATATCGTTAAAGGTAATTCCGCCTTGTATGTTGATGCCGTATATGAGGCCTTCACCTCCCTTTCTTTCCGATATTTCATACACAAAGTATGGCTTTCCTGGCTCGCACGCGTAAGCAAGATTGTCGGTTCTGTCCGCACGTCTTTGTTCAAGTGTGCCATTCCCCCTCTCAACTGCATTTATTGGTGTGACTATCATAAAACTTCACGTCCCGGTTCTAGACCTCTTATTGATTGGTCGGTCATTTTTTTGTATCAGGTACTCTTTGTTTTTGATCTTTTTTATCAGGAAATCGTAGCGTAGAGGATTGTCGTTCAGGTATATTATTTTTTCGTATTTCCTCTAGCTAGGTTAAGTGTAGATAGATATCCGTAATGTGCTCTTCTGTTAAGCCTACATACACATCAGCGCTAAGTTCGAGTATTTGATCGTATTTCCCTGTACCCGCATGGATTATACTTCTGTCATCCGATAGCTCAAGAGGTAACTTATCAATATTAAAAATGGGGCTGCCGCAAATATCGCCTACAAAAAGTCTTGCCGCAATACTATCTTCTGGTAGCTTTAATTTGTTAGTGGTTTGAAGGCTGTCAAAATATGGTAAGTATCCGTCAAAGCTCAATACCTCACCACTCTCTTTGTTATAGTTGAGCACCAAATCGCCGCAGGTGAAGTAAGCATTGGCTGCTACTGGCCCCTCGTTCAATGTAGCCAGGTTGTCATCGCTGCCTTTAGTAATACGTAAACCAGGTAAATTTTCATAGGGTATTTTAATATAAACAAAGCGCATGATTTTGGTGCCTCCTGTTAACGTGTTGTAAACATGAAATGTGTAATTTCTTCCGAGTTTTGATCCACGAAAGCACTTGCTTATAACTCGAGAGCACGCTAGCAACTCTCATGTCGTACCTCTCAGTTAGTTCTGGCTTGATAATAATATACGGAACTAGAATCGCAAAACACTTTTTCTTACGCATGTTTACTATCATTAAAACAACATTAATTTCATACGTTTGCAACTTCTGGCATAAGAGGTCTGCTTGATTTCAATAATTATGTTGTGATTTTTGGCACTGGCAGGAATAATCAGGCAATATATCGCCGGAATATTGTTCCGTATAGTGCCCTCATATAAAAAAGATCTTGGGTCGAATTCTAAATGTGGCCAAATTAACGATAAAAAATTCACATCGAGCTCGGCAGTCGAATAAATATAACTCGCCATGGAGTTCTGCGTAAATAATAAACGAAATGGTGACCCTAGATCATTCGATTTATAAGAAAATTGCTAATGAAATCATAAGGTGGAATCAGTTAAATCTGGCTGTTATCAACCTGAGGACTGTTATCGGGTGAGTATAAAACATCACCATCATTACAACTCAAAACTATACCGCCGAGGCGTTCTACCATATTAGAACAGCTTGCTGTACTTGTATGTTGGCTGCCACCAAAATTAGCAGAGTAGGACACTGCTGTATGTTCAATTGTTGAACCTTTAATCGCATAGGTGTCAGTTGAACCAGTGTCTACAACCATAAGATGCACAGTAATGCTTGTTGATTTATGACTTTTGTAAGAATTATAAAAACAGCTTTTTAATTTGTCATAATCTGTCTGTTGTAAGAAGAATTGAGCACCATTTTCTGCACTTAAGCTTAAAGTGCCACAGGAAGGATTATTAATTGCAACTGTAGTTTTATGATAATGCTTATAGACAAACAAGCCAACAATACCAATTAAAGCTATTGTAACAACTATTAATATTGCCTCTACTGCGCCGAAACCTTGCTGACTGTTTTTTAGGTGGCTCACGAAGTCAGTTTAGCATAAGCGGATTGGTGAGCTTGTGAAGAACCAAACCTTAGGCACTGTAATGAATCTATAGCGATAGATAAGCCTAATAATTGCTGGTTGTTTCTTAGTAATGGCTGGTTGTGTCATAAGGATTTATAAAGAGGCTTAGTACTTAATTTGGGAAGTTTACATTGTTTACTTGAGCATAGTTGGTTTGTGGTAGTGTAGTGTGTTTTGTTTTGAAGTGGGTGCTACTTGTTATTGCCAATCCCACACACTCCTTTTCTTTAGAGGGTAGATGCTACAGATATTGAACTATAACACCTAGGAAAATACAAAATAATGCCCCCGCCCATGGGGGCATTTAAGTGTGGTAAAATTCAGAAACAATTTTGATCATTTATTGCATCAAAAGCACGTGGCCTTTAACTTTTGCATGCTGACTAACGGTGAAATCATATTCATTCTTAGCGTCCCGATGCTAAAACTAGCGCCATCCTCAGCGGGAGCTGGGGTACCATCTCTAACCACGAACTCTTACGATAACTTTACCGACTATCTCACGCGTGAGCTCGTACTTGGTTGAGGTATAACATTCCTGGCTAAAGTATAAACTCGTAGTTCACGACTGCAAAGAGATTGCTATAATTGTAAGCAATATGCGAAAACTTTGTACTATCAGCGTCTTGTACGGTGAGTTAATTGTTTCACTGCTAGTTATCGTGCCGATAGTATCTGCCGCGCCAGCAACCATTTCCCACTCCTACAAATCCGCAACTTCGCTCGCAAGCGGCAGTATCGTTAGTCTCGACCCGACTCGTTCAGGCTACGTAGAATCGGCAAATAGTTCGAACGCAAAACAATTACTCGGTGTCGTGGTTGCTAGTGGCAATTCGTTAGTGGCAATAAATCCGGACGACAGTACTGTACAGGTTGCAACAAGTGATACCGTTGATACATTGGTCAGTACGCTCAATGGTCCGATTACTGCTGGAGATGCAATTTCAGTTTCAGCTTTCGATGGTATCGGCATGAAAGCCATAAGCGGTGCTCGAGTCATTGGTTTAAGCCAAACCGCACTCACTAGTAGCACGAGTAGCGTGGTGATGAGACAAGTCACCAATAAAAGCGGTGTACGCAGCCAAATAGCCGTCGGCTACGTTCGATTAAGCATGGCAATCGGTAGCTCCTCCACTGCTCAAAATAACGGTACTGGGCTGAATAATCTGCAGAAATTTGCCCAATCATTAACCGGCCGTGCTATACCGACTGTTCGGGTTGCTACCAGTCTCGGCATTGCTGTTGTTGCATTTTTGATACTCACCATGTTGGTGTATGCCTCTATTTATGGTGGTATTATTTCGGTTGGTCGTAACCCACTGGCTAAGAATGCGATTCTACAGAGCGTTAGCTATGTGCTGGTAATGGTTTTTGGAATGGCTTCTTTAGCCAGCTTTAGTATTTTCCTCTTATTGCATTAAAAAAATCGTCGCATAAAAAGCTACAATTTACTTGATTCTACTTTCACTTTGGCTATACTTGTTATTAGTACGTAAACACTAAAAAGTAGACAAAATGCAATCGAGGAATGTTAATCCCGAACTGTCTTACGAAGGTTCAGCTTATCAGGCTAGTTTTCTGAGTACCGATAATGCTGCGCCTGCTAAGATTGCTCGTAAAGGCCGTCTGTCTCCATTTAGGCTCAACAAAACAGCATTCTTGATAACTGGTGGTGTATTTATCTTTATTATCCTGCTTGGTGGTGGTGCCTTCTTAATTTCAAGCCTGAATAGTGCAAAAAAACCATCGACCCCAACCGTTCAAAATGCGACAAATTACACTCCAACGACGCTCTCTACCCAAGGAGTAACCGATAATGTCCAGCAACAAATAGATCAAGCGACTCATGTTACTATCAATGGCCAGCTCCAGGTTGGTGATACCTTGTTGCTCTCGCCAACGAAGGTGCCAAGCAAGCCAGTAAAAGGCCAGATCTACTATGATCAGACGACAAATATTCCCTACTACTACAACGGGAGTCAGTTTGTCAGCATGCAACCTACCTCCATCCAGCAGCCGATTACCCAACAGTCGATTACCACGACGTTAGGCGGCAAATCTGGTAGCATTGGTATCGGAAATGGCCTCGAGTTGACCGGAAGCCAACTCGCTGTGTCGAGTTCCCTGCTACAAAACGTGGCAGGTCTCCTCAATGCGCAGCCGCGATTTGCAAGCTTGACCGCAACTACGTCGAACGTAACGATTGGCCACGATGCTAGTGGTAATTACACGATTGCAGATACACCGAATGTTAACTTTATCCAGAACGGTACTACCATACAAACTGGTAACTTCAATATCCAGAGTAGCAGTCCAACGGCAGTTGCCGCAGTTATACGTGCCGCAACTGGCCAAAGCGCTGACTTGGTAGATATTGAGGATTCGACGGGTATTATCCAGGCTGCTATCGTTGGTGATGGTAGCTATAAGACCTATGGTAAATTCAATTCATTTGGAACGACGTTGAGCTATGGCTCGGCAGTTGTGACCATAGATACGGGTGTATCGACGAGCCAAGGGCTTATTATTCAAGCGGCGGCAGGCGGTAATCAGAGCGCTGACCTACTTGACCTACGAGATAGTACTGGTGTGCCTATTACTAGTTTTGGCGCATCCGGTAATATCGTCTTTAGTAATTCGAATAGTTTGACCACTAGTTCCGGTGTCCTAACCATCGGAGGTGCGAGCGGCACTAATATTGGAACTAGCGGCGTAACAACAATTGGTCCGGCGGCAAGTGGCAGCGTTGCGCTGCAGGCGGCAACTATCTCGCAGACAATTACTGCCGGCAGTGACACGATTAAGACATCGACAAACTCAGCGACAGCTTTTCAAATTCAAGACACAAGTGGTAATAACCTCATTACTGGTGATACGGCTGGCGGTGTCGTCACTGTCGGCACGAAAAACAAATTAACTGGTAATCTTAGCTTTGCAAATGCAGCGAGCATCAATGCGGTTAGCTTGGAAGCTGGCGTAACGACCGCAAGTTATACCAGTGTTCTTCCAACTAGTATTGGTTCAGCAGGTCAGTGTATAGCGGTCAGTACTGTTGCTGGTACGGTTCAGAATTTTGGATATCAAGACTGTCTAACGAACGCGAGTGGCATACTACTACAGGGGGTCACACCTGGCAGTGCACAGACTGGTAACCTTAATATAAGTGGTGCGGCACTGGTCGGTAGTCTTGTTGTTGGCTCAGGTGGTATCATGACGAGTGGTCACATTGTTAGTGGCGGTGCCCTACCTACCATTGCGGCTGGTACTGCAGCTTGCACGACACCAACCACGAGCATAGTCGGTAATGACACGGCCGGTACGGTCACCGTGACGACTGGCAGCGGCTGTAGTTTGGCCGGAGCACTCGCGACAATTACCTTCAATGGTTCATATACCCAAGCACCGGTAGTTGTGATCACGGCAAATGGTTCAACCAGCGCAACCTTACAAACCTACGTCACGGAGACGAGTAATGGATTTACGATCGGCACGAATACGGTTCCGAGTGATGGCGGTACGTACGTGTATAACTATCATGTTATACGGTAACCCCAGCTCAACATAAGAATACTCATTTGTTGATTTTTAAGCCTGAAGGCAAGATTCAACCACTGTTTAGCCTCGTTGAGCGAACAAACCACGGAATATTGCGTATCGTACTGTGAGTAAAGAACCGCTAGTGCTATAAAAATCGAGACAACTAGCTGGTTACCGTACGGAGAGGTCGAAAGAGCGGTGGCGTTGCACTACCACTTAGTGGCCCATATCCACCCACTCCTACACCAGTGCCAGTGTGACCGGTAGTCCAAGAGCCCAAGCTGTTCCAGACCGTGTTACCATTAAACCGCCAATAGGCAGTTACAGTAGTGCCTACTATCTTGAGAGCTAGATCTACCTTCACGGCAGTCAGATCGGCTCCACCACCAATATAGGTCAGGAAGGGCGCGTCAAAGCCATCTCGAGCCTGAATGAGCCAAGTACTCGTGTCGTCACGCTTATAGAGCTCAATCCCTACGCGGTCGCCGCTATAGTAGGTCGGGGAGCCACCGAGTGCCCATAAGAATAACTCTTGATTATTACTTGCGCCAGTAATTTCTACGGTTGATTCAACCCAGCCTCCTCCGCTTGGTATTGTAATATTTTTAGCGTGAGCATAGCTATCATTATCACTTCCCGTGCCTGACGACGTAATACCGAGTAGCCCGCCACTTGTGCCTTGCCATGGCGTGCCGCTCAGATCGTAGTCTGCACTACTTAAGCCGCCGCTAGCAGTGGGGACATGCGCTTGCGTTGATTGTGATGGATCCGGGCCCATATAGTTAATAGCTGGCGAAGGAGTATCAAAGAGGATGTGCGCAAAACATTGATAATCTACCTGATTGTCTGGTAGCGTTCCTTGATCCGGCTGACCAGGCCATAAAGTAATCTTCAGGCTACTATCGAAAGTAATCGGGTCATCAATAAAGAACCGGTACAATGTTTGGCCATAGTACGTTCCGCCTAAGTCTGTCGCGAGACCCGACTGTCCGGCTGGCCAGCCCCCGACGGGCAGCTGATACCAGCCGCCATTGAAAAAGTCCTCGGTGCCACCAGAGGTAATCTGCTCACCATCCACCTCTATCTGTACATCACCTTCCAATATGTTGTTGTCGCCAGCGTGAGCACCCAATACGTGGAACCATATGGCTTCGATTTGTCCCGCTCCACTTGTATTGACCAATGTAATTGGCTGACGAACAGTCTGCGTGGTTGATCCCGCTGCGTACGTTTTGGCATAGAGCTGCTGGTTACCAAGGGTAGCGAATGAGTTGAGCAGCACTCCTTGTGCCAGGCCATAAAAAACATGATCCGCGCTCGTTAGGTTCTGCACCTCTACCCGTAAATATTTCTGAAACGGCATGTGCAAATAACGATAGGCAGCGCCAGTTCCCGTCGCTCCGCTACCAGTGTCGTAGCTGGTCCGACCTACGCGAGGCGTAGAGAAAGCTTGGCCGTGTGGAGCATACATGAAAAAGTCAGCTAGGCTCATTTGGACTGCCGGCGTGGTCGTATCGTCTATGTATATCCGTATGACTGATTGAGACTCAGTAAAGCCGTTGGTATACAGTGCGTAGCCGTTTGAACCGGCAGTCAGATCAGACTCACTGGCAAACCAGATTTTACGAAGTATACCTGGCTGATCCCAGAATTCCGCCAATACGACTGGCTTGGAGCCACTGGGCGAGGTAGCTGAGGCACGAACAACTGCCGCTTCAGACTCAACACCAAAATGGCGAACACCCGGTATACGGGTTGGGATACCTGAGAATGACTGCCGACCAGTAGTGACAGCATTAATGTCTTGTTGTGTGGCAGCGTCGAACGCCAGATCAGACATTTGAACGGCACCGTTCAAAGCAAGTTTAGAATAAGCAATTGCAGCGCCACTAGCAACTTTAGCGTCTGTCACTGAACCATCGCTTGGAACGCGCTCATCGCTTAAGCGGCTGTCATTACCAATGGCTAGCGTGGTTGAGCTTGTGCCAGTCGGCAAATGAGCGATACTTACCTTGCCAGTACCATCCAGCCCAGCATAGCCACTCGCCTGATTCTTTTCACTAACCATCTCCGCGCCGGTAGCGCTAACTGCACTCCCAACGAGCGTACCATCGGTATTATGGGCAACTGCCAGGAAGTCGTTTAAGATCGTTCCCCAGGTACCGTCATCGCTGCCAGGGATAGGAAGACGTTGTGTTGTCATTTTAGTTTTATAGCATCCATCCTACTGTAAGTATTAGCTTTATAGTACTACACGGTGATGGCGAGAACAAGACGCCATAACATACTAAGCGGAGTTGATAAATAGAAAAGCACCATGGGTGTTGTAATAAATACTGATTACCTTCGGCCACTCGGTTTATAAGAAAAACGCAACAGAAATTATTAGATGGAACACAATTTTAAATACTTCTTAATTTATATATAACTGAGGGTTGCACTAAGTTGCAATAAGTAATATTATACGCGGAGGAGGATTTTATCATGTCTACTACACAAGGGATTAAATTAGATGAAAGTACGCAGGCACGTCTTAAAGCCTTAGCCGAAAAGCGTAAACGCTCCCCTCATTGGCTCATGCGTACGGCTATCGAAGACTATCTGAAACATGAAGAGCGATATGAAGCCGAAAAAGCAGAAGATATGGCTCGTTGGGAGCATTACCTGATAACCGGTAATACTATCGATGGAGATAAGATGGAAGAACTTCTACAAGAGCTTGCCGAGGGTAAAACTGTAAAATGGCCCAAATAAAGTGGCTACCTGAGGCAGTTACTGACCTGCATCGTTTGCATAGCTTTCTACAAGAACACAACCAAAAAGCAGCCGACAATGCATCAGGTCGCATTTTAGAAGGAGTAAAGCTGCTTAAAGCTAGCCCACGCCTGGGTCGGCCTATGCCAGATGATGACATAGAGAGACGCGAACTTTTTATGTCTTTTGGAGCCGGTGCATATGTAATCCGCTATCGATTTGAGGATAACGACGGTGTAGTAATCATACGAATATGGCACAGTAAAGAGAGTCGAATGAATTAACAGATAGGAATTCGCTACAAAAATGTAAACTCAAAATTTATAACAATTTCTTATCTGTAGCTTTGCTATGGTGACCTCAATGCGAAAAACCTGGAAAACCCTATATCCAAGTCTTGGGCTTTTGAGCGGTCAACTAGCCGATCTTAGGATCGATGAATTACGTGGTGCTGAAGATGCCTGGCTCTAGCATATATGTTTATAGCTTGCAGGCTTGGAGTCAAAAAGATGTTTAGGCTTTGTACGCAGTGAAAATTGAAAAGTTCGAATCTAACTAGCCTTGGCAATATTGTAGCTGTTTGCAGAAAAAACATACTGCTCCATAAAGAGCTTCTTGAATGGTTCAATGCTATTTTGCTCATAGAATACTAAGCAGGCTTCTTTGTAAGCCCTATCGTCGACACTACGATACGATAATGGGGCATAGTTCTCTGAAATCAGTATGGCATTTCCAAGCAAGCGACTTGTTCTTTTGTTACCATCGACAAACGGCTGAATGTAGCTGACTCCAAGAACCGAAAGCAGGGCCTTCTCATAGATGTTGCCAGCATTTACAATATACGTAAATAATAGTTCCAGTGCGTCTCGTATTTGAAACTCGCTTTCAAGTGGTCGATAATTAGTCCCCGTAATGCCCACTAATGTCTTGCGCAAATTGCGTGCAATATCAAGCTTATCTCCTACAAACGTATGGAGCATTTCAAGTGAGCTTACTTTGGGGTTTTCCCAAATTTCGAGATTCTCTAGTATGAACTCCAGTGCCTGCTTTTGGTTGAGAATCATCTGGGCTTCAAACTCGGTATTTGTAGCTGATTTTTCACCATAGAGGAGCAACCGTTCCGTGGAGATGAGATCGTACGTATTACCTTCTATTTGCGATGTCTTCCAAGAAAATTCAACAATAAAACGCATAATCTCTTTTTTATATGTCGTGGGGTCGTTGCCCTTTGCATTGCCTCTGAAGCTTTGTGTGGCAGCATCCAGTACTGTTAATTCTGTCTCAGTAAAGAGCGCCTCGTACGGTGGTTCTACGACATCGAATTGGAAGTTGTGTTTTTTTGAACGCTCATCGGGCCCCTTTTCAAGATACTCACGAACATTAAACGGCCTGAGCAGCCATCCCTTTTTACTGAGTGCGTACTTCACCGAGCGGCCACCACCAGTTTGCTTGAGGTAACCTGCTTTAGTGAGAAGGCTCAGCTGTCTTTTAACCGTAACTAGGGACTGTTTTCGGGATGCTTGTGCAGCCACCTCAGATGAACTGAGGGGTTCATTCTTTGTAAAAACGGTAATTATAGGCGGAATCATATTCGTATCATCCATACCTACTAATCGTATCACTTTGATACGATTAAGGTCAAGTTTTGATGCAATTAACGTCTCATAAGAGGACCTCGAAATTCGAGGGTCTTTTATCTGTTTTCTAAAATTGGTGACCTCTACGGCCCATTTCTGGAAAACTCTTGAGATGCTGAGTAAACGATTAGCGATGCTCAGGATCGACGAAATTATGGGGTGCAGTGATATCCTGAAAGCTCATGCCTGCTAATCAGAATGCTCTGCCCAGTCTACGGTCCGCCCACTATAGCCTCTAAGTCAGTGATATTTACAAGCTGTATATCCGATCGCGATTGAGTCTCTCCAGAGTATATGATGTAGCGTCTTTCTGTGGGTATATCGAATAATTTACCGAAGTAAGCAAGCTTGGCACCATGTTCTTTTGTGTAGGTACTTGTTGCTTTCACTTCTGCCAGTGCTAACCCAGTAGACGTCTCAAGAACACAATCTACTTCGCCATATTTGTCACGTACAAAGTAAAGGTGCGGTTGCTCTCCCCTGTTGGTCTGATGTTTCATCAATTCACCTAAGACAATTATGGAATTCAAGTCCATTATTGTCCAGTATGATACTCAATACCAGGGATCGAACTTGATTTACCAGAAGCAGAAGCAAAAGAAAGAGAGATGCTCCAGAATATATCTTCTAAGGCATCTCTACATCTGTTACTAAAATTGGTGACCGGTCACAAAAAATCTTAGCACCTGTTTATGAAGAGTTTCATCGTTGGAGAAATATATTAAAGCTTGAGTTCCTGTCATATTTAGCAAACTCACATACTAATTGATTGGAGCAAAGATAGCACTGGAATCTCTAAAGGCTTACTTAATGTCTCGCTTGCACACCCGCGTGAAGTCTTTGCAGGCGCGCTTACCGACCGCGCGGCTTCGGTCATCATCGCTCACAATCATCCCTCGGGCGAGCCTTCGCCGAGCAAGGAAGACATCAAAACCACGAATCATTTAGTCGCTGCTGGCATATTGCTTGGTATACCCTTGCGCGACCACATCATTGTGACCAGGACGGGGTATTTTAGTTTTCGAAAGCAGGGTTTGATTGATGATAGTCCGTTTAGCAGGACGCAAAAGTTTAGCCTGAGATAGCAGAAAGTTAAGTACGTATTAATGAGCGATGGTCGTCGTTCCTTTTCAAATTTTTGAAGCATTAAGTCGATTGCCGACCTCTACTTATAGGCCGTGGTTGCTACTATCAAGCTCCGATTGAGCGCTTTAGAGTTCTGCCAGTTACATGTTCGGGTGCCGATTTTGTAGAGTCTACGCTAGGAATCAATTTTAAGCTCTTTACCATTATGACCCCATTGTCCATTTCGTAATCATCTATGATATAGGTCGAGGTCGCGTGTTCAGGCCAAACACTTCTACTGGGCCTGTAGTCTTCAATTACGGTTACCGTATCCTTGACTAGGGCAGCCCCGAGAGAATTTTCTGTAACGGACTTTCCTAGGTAATCGTTAATGCGTTCATACTGCTCTTTTTTCCTACATAACCTAGCAATGTCTTCTGGCTTGTCATTCAAACTTTCGAGGTCAGCAAGCCATGTACAAATCTGTGAATAGGTTGGACGAATACCAAGCACGAATCCAGCGAACTGTTCCGCTTCCTCATCTGTAAATCCAATATTCATGGCTTCTTCTGCAATATTAGACCACGCGGATTCTGGGGCTTCGGGGTGAGATTGGTATTTATAGTAGCTACCATGCTCTTTCGTAACCCTTTTATAAAATGCTTCAAATACGCCTGCCGTATTGACTAGTCCTTTAAAAACTTCCGTGAATGGTTGCGGTGTATCGAATGCAACAGAGTAACCATTGTTGATAGTCCTTAAAGCGTTATCACCTGGGCTACGTATGGCTTCGCTGAACGGTGCAACTTTTACGCCCATATCCATACCAATAGACGAACGGACCGCCCGAGCAAGCGGCTCGCTGAATAACTCATGGAGAAAGGAAGCCCACGGCTCGTAATGGTTGAGTCTCTCAGAAGCGGTCAAGGAGTCGTCGATAATATCCTTGGAAACCTCGGAAGTAAAGTCGATTACATGCAAATGGCCATGTTTATTTGTCGGTACGCCTCTTCCTCTTCCAGTTAGCGATCTTTCTTCTGGTGTGCCGAACCCCCATGAGCCCCAGATTGTGGGATTACTGGTTGCTTGACTGACAATCTCTACCGCCTTTGCGGTCTGGCCTGCAACTACACTATAAAATTTGCCTTGCTTTTTTTCGGGCAAGGCAGCAATGTGCAACAAATCGGCAGCTTCTCCCTCAGTCTCTAGGTCGCGCCACCATACTAAAAGTTGTGATGAAACCGTATCCCTGACCTCCATACCCTGGGGGAGGCGAACCTGCTTATTGAGGACATTTTCAGCAGCATCGATGAGTCGACTTTTTGGCAGAGAGGGCTGTATATGAGGTGAGGCAGTCGCTGTAATGAAAGCCTCGGCCGCACCATCGCGCTCAGCGCCACTAAAAGCCTCGCCTTCATCGAAAATGCTGCCGCTATCTCTTCGCTCCATAAGCGAAGAGATGTGCGCAACCGTAACTCCACCCCGATACGAGTCGTCCATACCTAACGCATTGTCAAGAATTTTTTGGTAGTGGGAGGGTAGTTCGGACATATTAGTATATGGGTTTGAAAGCTGTGGGAGCGTGGTCTATAGTGGTAGAGTTACTAAGATTACAGAGACAAACACCTCGGCTGTCACAAGGTTTATTTATTGGATAATGAATACATTATATTGCAAAGGCTATACTAAGCCAAACTATCCCGTTTATCTTTCTACAGATGAAGATCTAGATGATCTAGCAAGCCTCTTGCCTCGTACGAAAAAACGCTTCGTTGTTATTGACGAAAAATTATTGAACCTCTTCCCTCAGTTAACAACGCATCTCAGGACTGACGAGACGTATATATTCCCAATTACGGCAACTGAGCGCAATAAATCGCTCAACGGGCTATGCAACCTGTTTGACGAAATTTTTGCCCTAAAGCCTAACCGAGACGATATCGTAATAGCAGTCGGCGGCGGTCTTGTTATGAATCTTGGCGGACTGGCAGCATCGCTAATCATGAGAGGTATCCGCTTCTATTACATACCTACCACCCTAACAGGGCAAATAGATGCTTCCATGGGTTCCAAGCAAGCAATTAATTTCAAAGGGGCTAAGAATTGGCTCGGAATGTTTAACGACCCGGAATTCTGCTACATAAATCCATCTTTTCTCAAAACAACTTCTCTGCGCGAATTTAACTCCCAGGCTATTGAGGGCGTGAAGCTCTGTCTTGCTACGGACAAACATCTATTTAATGAGGTATTCGAGAGTTTGGACGGACTTTACGACGCGCCCGCTCCAGGACTTACCTCTTTTATAGAAAAAATGATAAAAGCGAAAATCGCTGTTGTAGAAAAAGACCTGACAGAAGACCAATACGGAATGAGCATGCTCTATGGCCATACGGTTGGCCATGCCATAGAGATGTTGGACCATGATAATATTAACCACGGTGAAGGTGTGGGCTTGGGTATGTTAGCCGCGGCACGTATCTCATGTATGTTGGGGATAGCTGACGAAAGCCTTGTGACCACTCATGAGGAAGTCCTCATGCGTCTTGGACTGCCCAGTAAAATACCAAGCCACATTGCACCCACAGATATTATTGAGAAGCTAGGACATAATAAAAAGAACTACGAGGGCGAAGTTCGTTTCGTGCTGCTTAAAGGTATAGGTCAGATGGCCAACAATAATGAAGATTATTTTAACGTGGTTCCGAATAAAGTCATAAGCGCAGCTATCAAGAAAGGATATTGACATGGATTTTAAAGGAAAAACCGCAGTAGTCACGGGGGCGAATAAAGGCATTGGTCGCGCGATAGCTTTATATTTTTACAATAAAAATGCGAATGTTGTTTTCGCTGTTCGCGACCCAAAGAGTCTAAATCTCCCAGACGAGATAACTACCTCTGAGAGAAGTCTGATAGTTGAAGTTGACGTGACTAATGAAGGTCATATTCAAAATATGGTTACCGCTAGTACCAAAAAGTTCGGCTCAATTGATATTCTCATCAATAACGCCGGAGTAGACCAGCCATGCCCACTCCTTGAGATTACCGAGAAACATCTTGATTACGTCTGGGATGTTAATGTTAAAGGGCTTGTATTGTGTTCGAAGTATGTTGCTGGACAGATGGTCCAACAGAAGTATGGAAAGATTATTAATCTTTCTTCAATCGCCGGTAAAGAGGGCAGCCTATATCATACTGCTTATGTGTCTTCCAAACATGCCGTTATCGGTGTAACTAAATGTATGGCACGTGAGCTAATCACTCACGGGATTACCGTTAATGCGGTGTGCCCAGGGCTGATTAATACTGATATGTTGCAGAATTTCTTCAAGGAATATGCCCAGCTAACCGGTAAAACCCCCGAGGAAGAGCTCAGCCACGTGATATCCCAAACTCCTAGGGGAGAAATGGGCACTCCGGAAGATGTCGCTGAACTCGTGGGCTTCCTATGCTCAGATAAGGCCGCCAACATAGTAGGGCACGCTATAAATACCGACGGCGGTATTTTGCAGCATTAAATCATGATAGTAAAAGCCACATTACCACTACGCGTTGACATTGGAGGTGGGGTAACTGACATCCCCCAAATAGGTGCTCAAATAGGAACCTCAATAGCCAACCTGGCAATAGACCTTTTTGAAGATGAGGCTTGCCAATCAAAAACTTCGATAAGTGCCGAAGCCTATTGCAATAAGGGCAGGAACCGCCTGTCCTTCAATGAAGTTGAGATAGGATCGCACGCATCTTCAGATGAATATGAATTCTTGCAAATGATGTTTGCATCATTTTTAAAAAAGTCGCACACAACCCAGGGAGTTACTTTGCGGATTAGCGACACCCTGCCAAAGGGCACGGGTCTTGGCGCTAGCGCAGCGTTGTCGCTATGCGTTTTGGCAAGCCTTTATAAGTTAAAAGGTAGCGACGAAAGCTTAGATGCCGATAAACTTATTACAGAGGCGCACTACTTCGAAACCACAGAGCAGGGAATACGAGGCGGATTTCAAGATTATGTAGCCGCCTACTTTGGCGGGTATAACTATATTGATTTTGCGTCTTTAGAGAACGCGCGACTCTCTGGCTCGCCCACGCTAGGGCAAAGAGTACCCTCCGCAGTAGAAGGATTTTTAAACAAAAACATGATTTTCGTCATACAGCGGTCAGAAAATATTAGCTCAAGCACTATCGTTGAGGACGAAGTGTCTAACTTTTTACGCAGTAAGCGACACGTTGCGCCTCACCTGCAAAGCATTAAAAACTCCAACGATATTATTAACGGAGTTTTTGCAGACCCAATTAGTGCAGATTGGCAGGACAAACTAGTACACGAGATTAATAGCAGTTGGGAGGCGCAGAAGCGACTTAGTACACTCGTAGGTGATGGCTACATCAAAGAGCTAGAAGAAATGGTCAGGCCTTTTGTGCACGCACAGCGTGGCCCAGGGGCGGGAGGCAATAGCTTATTCTTGCTTGCTAATCCTTCGCGAAAAGCCGAACTTATCCAAAAATTAAACACACTGAAAGATAAAATCGTCGTGCTTTACGGCCGAGTCAACAATCGGGGTCTTGAGCTATCAATATCCTAGTTTTTTTAGTGCCAGCAGGGCCGCTACAAGCGAATCTGCTACCTGAAACTCGTTAGCATTAATCATTGCCCATAATTCTTCTGGTGTTTTCAGTACAACACGAGTCGGTTCGTTCTCGTCCTCGTGCTTCTCCCCTGTCGGTTTTACATTCTTGGCAAGATATAAGTGGTGCCAGCCGCTCATCTTTGTCGGGTAGGCCGCACTGTCGCCGAGGGGCTCTACAGCCTCAGCTACATAGCCAGCCTCTTCTTCGAGTTCGCGCTTCGCTGCCTCTTCTGGCGACTCACTCTTCCCAACGCCACCAGCTGGAAATTGATACATGATTTTGTCTACGGCGTAGCGGTATTGCTCACATAGTACGAACTTACCATCTTCGGTAAACGGAACCATGGTCGCGATTGTCGGAGACTCCCAGACAAAATAATCGTCAATAACTTTGCCCGATGCAAGCCTTACCTCGTCCTTTCTGACTCGAAACCAGGGTTCGGGCAGAGCGAGTGATGAGGATAGTTTTTCCCATTTTTTGATTTGGTCTTCGGGTATAGTATTGTCTGACATGTCTCCAATTATACATGACACCTGTGTCTATCGCTGAAAGTCGAAGCTGGCGTGTTCATTCGATTGCAACTGCGTAACCGAAACAAAATGGGGAGTACGACACCTACTCGTAGCCAAGTAGCTTCATGGCCCGGCCCTGGACATACCGGATACAACTTATGACACACTTTGGGCTGGAGTATTATCATTGGCGTTCTGGAAAAAGATGAAAACACCTTTGAGCCCCTTAAGTAATATTTGCTAGCTAATCGTCATCAACCGGCGGCGTAACCTCCTCCCAAATCCTCGCCCGGAATCCTTGCGTCTTCACCGATTCAACTGTCGCAAATCGCATATGAATGTTCTCGGTCTCCCAAGTGTCTTCAAGTAGCTTCTTGGTCGCTCGTTTGCAATAGATCATATCAGCCTTAGTTTGGCAGACGAAGAGAGCGATCGGTGGTTTATCCTCTTCCGTCTCAGTCTGCCATTCCTCACCGTCCAAAAACTGCACATAATCCTTAAGCCGTCTCCGCATGCTATATCTAGGCAGCGTCGGATCAAACACCTCTACGATGTAACCTGCAACCGGCACTTCTTGAAAGTCTTCATCATAGCCAATCTTTGCGTAACATAGATGCGGATGGATATCTGTATCGTTGAGAAACTCATAGTAGCCCCCGTCGGTATACTCGGCTTCAGTTTCGTAATTAAACCAAATGTCATCTTTTTTGGCTTTTCTACCGACTGCATCTATAGCTCTATTGGCTTGTTGAAATGCAATGCAGGCATCGGCAAGTAGGATGCAGCGGCTAATGAAGGCTTGGCTTCGACCTGATTCCCGGTAGTACTTGAGTATGTGCTCCGCATGCAGGCCATTCTGTCTGAAGTGGCGTATCGCATTAATACCTAAGTAGTACACCGCGGGCTTTGTTTTCTCGGCAAAGTGCGTAGAGTAGATCCATTCAACGTACTGTTTTGCGCGTAGATCTTTAAGCCACAGGTTAGTGTTTTTGTAATCCTTTTGATTTAACATTGCTTGTATTTGAATACGATTTAAGAACCTATATTTATATAGTAGGTCTAGTATTTCTTTCTGTCTCATTGTTATTTTTGGTAAGTTCATAGACGTAGTGATTTAGATGTATGGATAGTTAGTAGTTCTTAGATTTCTTTAGCTGTTTATTATCGTTCTGGTATTTTTTCTTTTGTTTATATTGGTAAGCGCTTAAGTATTTATAGCCAACCCGCCTACACCGCATATTTATAAGGTAGGTAACACAGAAAAACAAGTCTTAACAGATTGAAACATAGTGATTTTATACCCTAGCCCATAAGGGTGTAAATACAGTCTCAAAACTACTTGAACTATCACTATGAGGAATAGTTAAATCTTATGGGTAGAACGAAAGGCGCAAAGAATAAACAAGCATATCAGCCCGAGATAGTGGGGCTTGGGGATAGCCGAAAGCTGGAAATGCTAGCCGATATTCTACTGGAGGTAATTTTCGAGGAGAGAGAAAATGCACCCACAACCAAGTAAAAACACTGCTGCGGCCATCCGCGTTTCAACCATGAAACAAGGCACCGAGGGCGACTCGCCGGACGCACAGAAAGAGCAGATTGAACGCTTTGCCGAAACCAAGGGCATCACCATAAAGAAGTTCTTTGTGTTCATGGAATCAGCCAGCAAGGAACAGCAGCCGATGCCGAGATCGTCGAGAAACTCAACGACCTGGGCTACCAGACGCGCATCAGCTACATCCGTAACAAAGACGACCTCAGTAAGGTGATCTCCAAAAAGGGTGGCAAGCCACTCACTGTAAAGAGCATGCAACGAATCATCCAAAACACCATCTATGCCGGCATTAACGTCGAGAAGTGGACTGACTACAAGCCAGTTAAGTGTACCTTTGACGGCCTGATAACGACTGACCTGTTTAATAGGGCGAACCTAATGACTAGGGTCGAAACCCTCTTCGGTGAGATGGAATATATTGAGCTACAGCTAAGAACACTTGGTGTCGAGTAAATGGTATACAAAGGTTTACATAGGTATATGTGCGTACTATACTATTCTCAGGAGGAATTCCCATGTCAATAACTCAAGCTATCAAGCTAGATGACGAAACGAACAATCGCCTAAAAGCGTTAGCCCAGCAGCGCAGTAGATCTGCACACTGGCTGCTACGTGATGCCTTGCAGCGGTATCTTGCCGAGGAAGAACGCTACGAGCGCGAAAAGGCTGAGGATCTAGCCGAATATGAGAACTACCTATTAACGGGCAACGCCATAGCTAACGACACAGTAGTATCGTGGCTTAATGAACTCGCGAGCGGCAAGAAAACGGTATGGCCAAAGCAGAAATAGTCTGGCGTGAGCGTGCGCTCAAGGACATTGATCGTCTGTACAATTTCTTGTTCGAGAAAAATGAGGATGCGGCGGCAAAGGTCGCGCAGGTTATCCTACGAGGTAGCTCTTTACTTGAGGACTCGCCACGACTAGGTCGCCCGATGGCAGACGGTACGGGGAGACGTGAATTGTTTATTCCGTTTGGAGCTGGCTTTTACGTGCTGCGTTACTTCTTCACAAACGAGATTGTTGTCATTGTTCGCGTATGGCATGGGCGTGAGGATAGGAAAGAGGATCAGCTCTAAAGAGAGAAGCGATACCTGTAAAATCATCTCATACTAAAAGGCCCGAGCATTCGGGCCTTTTAGTTACGTCGGTTTCGAGAAAATATTCTTGGTACGAAATGGTGACCCTGCCACAGTCGCTTTTTAACCCAATAGTGGCGGAAATCGTTCGTTGGAACGATGTCATGCGTAATATAAGTATACAGCCTAATCAGTTAGCCGTGAATCAGAGCTTGTAACTTACTCCCCCTTGTATAGTAGAACCGTAGGGAGACATACTCAGTAATAGTTGATGTATAATTTAGTTAGAGGAGAACTTTATGAAAAAGATAGCACTTGACGGAGACTTTAACTTTACCGATGAGCAGGTTGCTCGACTGAACGCTGTCGGGCAGGTTGAAAAGCTGGGTAACGCTTCCTCCGATGAGGAATGGCTGAAAGCAGTTCAAGGGTACGATGTAGTCTGTAACTGGGGCGACCACGTCCTCGCGAACCTAGATAAACTAGAAAATGTTCTCATAACTTATCCTTACACCGAGCTTGGTAGCTTTGACTCAGAGGAATTAGCTAAGAGGAATGTGTACATTGCTAATGCGCGTGGCGGTAACAGAAAGTCTATAGTTGAGTGGGCGATGTTCATGGTGTTATCACTTTATAGACAGTTCCCGACTTTCTTGCGCACAACCGAACAACACCCATTTACCTCGACTGAAAGTCTTGAGGGCAAAACGGTACTTATCGTTGGTCATGGCACTATCGGTACAGAGATTGGTGAACGGTGCGAAGCCTTTGGTATGAATGTTGATTACTTTAATCGGGGTGATGACTTGGCTGCAAAAACGAGTCAGGCAGATGTCGTTGTGAACGCTCTTAACTGTAACCCATCAAGCAAGAACTTACTTGACGCCGATTTCTTCTCAAAGATGAAAAAAGGTGCATTTTACCTGACGTTCTCACGACCATACACATACGATATTGATGGTCTTATTACTGCAATCGAGGCTGGTACTGTAGGTGGCGCTGCAATAGACTGCGACCCAGAGCCACTCTTTGATGTATCTAACGATTTCTACAAGAAATGTCTGTCCAACGAGAAAATCTTAGTTACCCCGCACGTAGCAGGCGTCACTAAGCAAGCTGCTGCCAATGGTTTAGAGGTTATGGTGAAGAATGTTGAATCATACTTAAACGGCACGCCACAAAACATACTCAAGAAGTACACAGCCTAATCAGTTACAGCTAAGTTAGAACCTGCAATCTACTCCCCCTTGCGTTCCGCATTAAGACGCCTGTTCTCATCCTTGAACTTCTTAACGGTTCTGTCGACGAAGGCTTTTCTGTCGTCAGCTATTGAGGCTTCATACTCATTCAGCCAGTAGCTTGCCATTGCTTGTCTAGTAATCTCGTACAACTCATCAAAGGTCAGCTTCACCAAGAACGTATACTCCTCCTTTCCCTTTATTACTTGGACATGCTCGTACCGTTCGCCAGTGGGCGATAGTTGATGATACTGAGCGGAATGGTCGTACTTGTTCCTAAACTTGAGTAAGAAGTCTAAGCGTTGTTTCACAGAAGTGTCAGAGTCATCTGCAAAGTTTGCGTAATAGTGTGCTGGCACGGCTATGCTGCCATTTAGGATAGCTTTGGAATCATCGCTAAGGTATTTAATATAAAAGTCATGTATCTGACGGTTCATGCCATACTTGGCATTATATTCGTCACAAATATCTTTAAGAGTCTGGCTCATAACCTTACTGTCAGTAATACCAAGGAGTCTGCTGCGTATAGGTTTCGAGCTAATGTGTGCTTGGAAATCTATATAGTCGCCACCATAACAACGCTGTACAGCCGAGAACAGCATATTTATGTCTTTGGTTTCTTTTGAGCCAAACAAAAAGCTGCCAGACGAGAAGTAATCATTAGTACGACCACTCTTGTAAATGTCGAGAGCAACGCAGAAGTGTGCAAAGTCTACTTTGCTATCTGTAAAGATCTCAGGGAACATATCGAAAGCGTTATGACCGACACTGTTGGGGTGTATATACATACTGTTATTATAGGGGCTAGAACTATGGCACAAAACACCGATTACATCAAAGACATTAGCCAGCTCAAGGACGAAGCGATTACAGACCTTGAGGGCTTACTTGTGTTTGCTAAAGAGCTGGTTGGGTCTGCGAACTTTAATCATTTTATAAAAGCAAAGACCGTTATCCGCTATAACACCTTTAGTGCGCTGTACCAGAGGGCTGACGCGGTTCTAGCAATGACGCGGGCTAACCAAGGCAACGCTGCTAATATCATCGTTCGCTCAATGTGGGAGACATTAGCTGAATATGATTTCATAAACTTGGAAACTTCAAATATAAACTTAGAGATTAGGTTTGCCTCAGAATCCAAGCAGCAATTAAGTACATGGTCAGATGTTCAAAGATTACGTTCAGCTTACCCAAATGCCGAGACTTGGAAGGAGACTATTTCTGACGCTGCGATATCTAGGACAATCGCTAGACGGCAAGCCGAGTTGTTGAGGTTTAGCCAGTCACACCCTGCCATCAACCTTGATTCCTACAAGTCTCTCCTCGCACGTCTAAAAGTAATAGATGATTCTAATCTATCTAAAAATCCCGACCATAAAACACTGACCCAGTTTGATTACCGTAGCGTTTATTCGCTTCTTTCAAGCGACACTCATTCCACCTTGCTAGGCAACATGAATAATAGTCGGCTTGAGCCAAAAGTAAGTCTTGAGATTCGACTAGACGCGCCGATATATGAGACTGTACGTGCAGCGCATGTCGCTTATAAGTTCTTCTTGAAGTTTCTACAGAACCTAAATCGAACCCAAAAATTAAAAAAGGGAGCAGAGCTTCGAGCGTATCGCGCGACAGATAAAACTCACGATAAGAAGTACCAAGAACTCCAGGATAAATACGGCTTCTAGCGCTGTCGCAAGCTATCTAAAGGCACCTCGACTCGAATATCGCGAATATAGTTACCGTCTTCATCTTCATCGTCATCGTTCATCCAAACTTGCAGGGCGGTAGCTTTGTAGCCACGAAGCACGGCGTCAGCCATGTAATTATCAGCGTTGCGTTCTGTGTCTTTGCCGACTCGTTTATCTAGCACAGACTTGGCAGCTAGAATGGCTTCTGGGTTATTAAGCTCGGTTACAACAGCTTTGATGTATACGCCCTCACCCGTACCTTCTGGCACGGTAGAGTCATAAATAACAAGTAAGACTTTGTTATTGCCACGAACATTTTGTGAGTGTTGAGAGTTCTTATCTGAGAACCAATAAAAGTTCAAGTCTTTATCAAAGGCTGAATAGACAGGCGTATTCCAAGGCTGTCCGTCAGCCGAAACAGAAGCTATCGTGATATATTTTATGTCTTTAATAATTTCAGCTGCTCGTTGATTGTGATGGTCGCTCATAGAATAATCATAACACCGATAAACCTGAATGAAAGCCGAGTTATTAAATCTTATTTGTATCAAGTGACAATAATCGCTTAAGCAACTTTTGGGTCACGCCTCGCTCAAACATCGACCACCACAAGCCCTCTACAATGCGGTTTCTGTGAATTAGCCCAAACAATATGCTTAGTACCTCCTCCTTGGTCAGGGCGTCATAATTGTCAGCCTCAATCGTCTCGGCGAGCAAGTCATCCCAATTGTCTATGTTTGGATAAATAAGGTCGTCTTGTGTGTCATATTCCGCCCATAAGAAATCTTTCACATCTTGAGCTAGCTGCACATTCCTCCATGACCCTTTGTGGGCATTGACCTCTAAAACTAATCTAAGGAAATCTTTTGACACAAAGTCAAGTATAAGGTTACTTCGTCAAAAACGATACCCTAGAATCGAACTTAGTATCGTAGGCGCAACTTCTTACGTTTACTGTATTAAAGCGCCTTAAATCGGCTCTAAATAGGTCGAAATAAGGTATTCTAATACCATGACCAACACTTACTGGCTGGAGCGTGTTACCATTAAGCTCAACCGAGCATTTTTGAGTGGTAAGTTACTAAGTAAGTGGGTTCCCGACCAAGAAGACCCCAAAGCAGAAAGCCAAGCATTGGATACGCTAGAAATTGCAGGTGTCATAAAGAGTCCTGGCGGTTTCGAAGGCGCTCCTAAAGAGTTACAGTACCGAATAGTCGACTTAAAGGGAGGTTTCGCACATAGTGCGCCCACTCGTCAGATTACTGACTTTGATTACGATAAGTTTAAGCACTTTTGCGAGGCGAACGGTATTAACCCAACAAGTGGAGGCATACCAGCAGTCCTTGAGATACTAGACGGCGTACAACCTATTATTCACATCGGCGATAACACATATAAGCTGGAATCCCTGAATAATAGCAGCACAACTCAACCAGTAGTTGCCTACGCTTCAAAACACCCCGACAAAGATATATCGCTAGATGAACTGCGGACACACATCAGCAGAACGCAACTACATCAAGACAGCGTGAACATCAGGCAACTGTTCAAGAAAAATGTATTTGGCAAAGACGGCTTACTCAAGTCGTTTGCTGAAATTGGCGTGAAGTCCTTTTTGCTCAAAAAGACCGTCTTACTAACGCACGATGAGATTACCGCAATCAAAAAAGCTAGCACCTAGTCAGCTCTAATTAGTACCGTTCCAGTTATGCATTAGTGCTTCACCAGCACCTCTGTTAAATGCGTTCCTCAGCCGATATACAATGCTTCGCAGACGGTTAGAAAGAGAGGTGTCAAGGTTTATAAACCGTCCGCCCTGACATCTCTTACTGAAAGGAAGAATGGTGTATGCCATCAAGGAACAAACAGCCCAGCCCGCTTACGCCAGACCTGCTGAAAGCTCTGCCGATTTCAATAGGCGAAGCACGGAAGTTACTTGGCAGTAGTGCAAGCAGCATGAGTGACGAAGATGTCGCCCAAGAGATACTGCGAGCAAGTGAGCTAGCTCGAACAACATTAAGAACTTTGTATTTACAAAAATAACCTTATAATTCAATAAAAGGAGCTATAATGCAACTTACAAAACAAGACCAATCACAAAAAACCGCTTTGGGGTACCTGCGTATCTCAGATAAGAAACAGATAAAGGGTGAGTCGCTTGCCAACCAACGCGAAGCCATTCGCAATTATGCTTACACAAATGACGTGAGTGTAATTGAGTGGTTCACCGATGAAGCCAAAAGCGGTAAAAACGCAGACCGACAGGCACTTCAAAACCTGATTGTTACCGCTGCCAAGATGAAAGGACAGATAGATTATGTCCTAGTCTATAAGATGAGCCGTGCGAGTAGAGACATCGACTCGTATGTCATGGTAATCAAGTCACAACTGGCTGCATTGGGTATTCGTGTATTGTCAGTTACAGAGCCGTTCGATGATACGCCTATGGGTCATTTTGTCGAGAACCTACACGTTATGCTAGGGCAGCTGGACAATGAGAACAAGCGAGAAATGGTGGTGGATAATATGACGCGAATTGCCAAACAAGGCTTTTGGCAACACACACCGCCTCGCGGATATAACATCTGCAAAATAAACAATGATGAGGGCAAGAAGCGTCCTTCTCTCACTCCAAGCCATGAAGCAGACAAGATTACTGACTTGCTCATGCGCTGGAACCGAGGCGATATGACCGAAGCTCAACTTGTGCGCTACGCAGAAACTATTAAGCTACGCTCTGCGAGAGGTGGAAAGCCCTTAACTCAAGATGTGGTCCACAAAATGCTAATCAATCCAGTTTATGCGGGCTACGTCTGCAACAAGTTTACAGACAACGAGAGACTCAAAGGTCGTCATCCAGCACTAATAAGCCCTGAGGTATTCGAGCAAAACCAGCTTATTATTCTGATGAGGAACAAGGACTATATGTCAGGTCTTAATCGTCAGATTGCTAATCAGACATACCCACTGCGCAGGTTCGTGAAGTGCATGCTCTGCGATAAATACATGACCGCTGCTGCACCGCACAATAGTCCACGTTACTACTGCGCTCGTCCGAGCTGTAAGCAGTCAGGCTCCATCATGACTAAGCTACTACATCCTCAATTCGAGGAGCTACTAGCGCTCATAACGCCTACAGCAGGCACGCGCAAACTACTTAAAGAAATCCTTAAACGACAGGTCAAACAGGAGTTAGGTGACATTAACCGCCGTATTAAGCGCTTACGTGACCAGCTAGACGATAACGACAGCTATAAGCAAAAGATTCTGGCTAAGTTTATAGCAGACAAGTTGTCCGAGGAGCAAAAAGACACAGCCTTGCGAGGAGCTGATAAAGAACGAGCGGACTTGCAGACGGAACTGCTTACACTTGAGCGCAAACAGACCATCAGCGAAGATAGCATAGAGAATGCGCTTGGCTTCATGGGCAATATCAACAAGTATTGGCACAGCGCACCGCTCGAACTAAAACAAGCCTATCAGGAACTGGTGTTCCCAAAAGGCTTCGTATATGACATCAAGACCAAAAAGTTTTTAACTCCTGAAATCAGCCCGCTCTACAGATTAGATTTGGGTGAAATGGGAGCTAAAAACGATGAAAACTTTGTTATGGTGATCCCTAGGAGAGTCGAACTCCTCTTGCCAGGATGAAAACCTGATGTCCTAACCGATAGACGAAGGGACCGCTGCGCGGCATTGTGGGGCTGCGACATATAAATGTTTTCCTCTAGGCTAACTTGGCTGATTTTCATTGGCCTAGATAAACAAGTCCTGAAGATTGTATCATAACAGAGACAAAATGGAAATCCCCGCGGCTATTTATCGTTGTGCGATCGTGGGCGGAAACGGTGTGGGCGATGGTAGGTTGGATGGCTCAATGGCTGCGCGTTGCGGTGAGACGCTCGGTGCGCAATAACTTGTGCCGTCAGCTCGTTATTGTCGACTGCGGGCGTAGCACCAATATGACCAACCGTTGCAGCATCGGCAGCGGCAGTTCCAACAGCTCGCTTGCGATAGACAAATTGATGGTAGAAGAAGAAACCAGCAACAGCAACCACACCAAATATACCAATCACGTCACCGGCACCGGTGTTTGGTAGGCTTGTGGTGGCGGCAGCTGGCACGGCACACTGCGGTGAATTTGAAGCAATTGTCGCGTTACTAGGGCACGGCGTACAGAGCGCACTACCTTGCGGGATGCCTGGCTTACATTCCGGCGTCGGTGGCTGCGTAGGTGTTACAACGGCCGTACATGTGGCATTCTGAACCGCACCACCAACATTAAAGTGCAGTGTACCCGTTACGGTGTAGTTGCCAGCCACGGCATACATGTGAGTGGTTGAGGCAGTTGTACCATTTGGGCTAACACCCTTAGTTGCAGTGCCATCGCCAAAGTCGAAGTCGACACTAGAAAGCGTGACACCATTGCCAAAGTTTGCAGAGGCAATAAAACTATAACTGAACTTGCTTTGGTCTATAATTGCCCCACCTAGCTGCACACAGCTGTAGAACGGTACAGCGACAGATACAACGGTTGCACAACCGGACGACGTAACCGTTGTTGCCCTGCCTCCAGGCAAGCTAATATGCAACACCGCGCTGGCCCTATAGGAGCCGTCCTTAGCGTATGGGTGGATAATAGTCGCCGTCGAGCCCGATGCATTTGCGCTAGCTGAGGTGCCATCACCAAAGTTGAAGTCTGCACTTACAATACTGGCACCACCGCTGGCTTTGCCGGTCACAACGAACTGATATTTGTACTTCGAATCACCGATGGTAGCAGCGGCAAGCTGTACACACTGATACGCCGGCAGCACAACCGTAACAATCGTTGCACAGTTTGCAGAGGTCACCTGAACGGTCGTATTTCCGGGCAAACTCACATAGACCGTAACCTTTGCTGTGTAACTACCACCCACAGTGTAAGTATGTTGCACTGATGTCGCCGTGCTGCTTTCGGTATCGCTCGTACCATCACCAAAGTCGTACACCACTTTGGTGATATTCGCGTAGTTGCTGGCGCTGGCGCTAGTAGTGAACTTGAACGTACCAGGGCTACCACTGACAGGCTGTTGAGTTAACAAATTACAGCTATAGTTTGGCACATTAGGCGTACCAAATTCGGGGTTACCGCAGCTGGTCAGCACCGCAAATTGCATCACGCCTTTATCGTTAAACATCACCATAACAGGAATGCTATCGTGACCAAATGCCTGCTGATTGGTGTTGCCGTAGAACGTCCCAGCGCCTGCTATTGAAGTCGTAAAATAACCGCTTCCCTGGAATGAAGCAAGACGCCCGATACTCTGTGCACCAGTGGCAACTGTTTGACCGTCAACAACGATCGTACCGTTTTTGTAAGCCGTCCCTGGACGTGCTGAGCTCACAAATCGATCATAGTCAGCGGGTTCTAAGCCGTAGTGCGCATAGATTGCCTGCAAATCGTGGTGGCCATTCAAACTATCATTGGCACGAACTTTGGTAATAAAATCGCTAGCGCCGCTAAAACCACAACTAATGATTGCGTTATTGTCGCAGTCTTGTGCCGCACTAACTTTTGGCGTGGCAACGCCAAAGAATAAGCTAGCAACACCGATTGCCAGCACCAAGCCAAGTACTTGTCGCTGCTTGCTCACCAAAAGTCCGGTTAAAAGTCCTGTGATACGTTTCGTGACATTTTCCTTTATGTATACTTAGGCCGTTATTTTAACTTATCATCTTGAACATAACACTTTTTTGTAATTATTGTCAAGGTCACGTCGCTTACATACATGAAAAGACCCCCTTATTGCTAAGGAGGTCTTTTCGGAGAATTTGTTTTTAGGAGCGGTCAGTCATGCTCGTTGAAACTAGTTGCATCGTAGCACACACTTGCGCGTAATGCTACTGCTTATCCGTGGAGTATGTAGCCAGAACACGTTAACTTCTAAGGTGTTTCTACCCTGTTGTCACTTTATCCACAATGTTAACTCCGCAAGCTCTCAATAAGCCAGCCACTTTTCCATTAACCCCTTTAGCGCACCGTGCCGTAGTCTTTACGATATACATAGACATATGTTGCACTGTCACCGTCACCGCCACCACCTGTGCCGCCATCAAAACCAGCGTTTAATAGCGCTGATTCCACGGCTCGTGAGTGACTGACATCAAGCGCCGGCGCATGATACTACGCACCATTTGTACGATGTACGTTGTGGTAGCCAAATAATCGGTCCTCTACATCGTTGGTAATGCCGACATACCAGTTTGCTAAATTACTTGCCCCCATATACGCTAAGATTTCTTGGTATATTTGTTGTGCTGTCATTTCTTATAGCCTCTTCTCGCTCTTTAATGACCCTCTGCGACACAAGCGACCCGTCGCCTCGACCTTGTGGTTTGTGTTCCGATTTCACTGGCACACATCACTAATCGGAGCATACCATATAGTTACTTATTTATACACAAATATTGACTAAATTTGTATCATAGCTTATACTTTATAATAGAAGAAAAACAACGAAAGGGCTGCTATGGATTTCGGATCTACAATAGCAAAGTTGCGAAAGAACGCTGGACTGAGCCAGCAGGATGTTGCAGATGGGCTGGAAATGGCACGCGCAACGTATGCCAGTATTGAAAGTGGCCGCCGTCAGCCAGATTTGCCGGCCATACGCCGGATTGCTGAGTTCTACCAAATTGCGCCAAGTGATTTAGTAAATGGCGCGGTGGAGCCTAATCGTCCAGTCGAGCCTCACCTATTCCATGAACAGCGAGAGGATATTAAGCCTCGCGAGATTAACCCAACAGTTAAGCCCGAGAAACTACGCGAAGTGCTGGCGTATGTGCTCGAAAAGGTTGGCGCTAAACCAAATGTTGGTGAAACGGTGCTCTACAAACTACTATATTTCATCGACTTTGACTACTACGAAAAAGAGGGTAAATCCATTACCGGCCTTACGTACATTCACAACCACTTCGGCCCATCGCCAGTTGCCGACTTCCAGAGCGTAGTTGAGGGCATGAAAGCAAAGGGCGAACTCGAAGTAGTTGAAACAAAATATTTCAAGAATACTCAGAAGAAATACCTACCAGCCAAGCAAGTACCATTCGACGAACTATCCGCGCGAGAGCTTGAACATATCAATGAGACATTAGCTCGCTTAAGTGATAAAACCGCGCGAGAGCTTACCGAATTATCACACTATGACACGCCATGGGTGGTGGCGCGTCAGGGCAAGCCGCTTGATTACCGCGATACATTCTATCGCACCAAATTAACAGCTGTCACCGAGCCGGAAGATGAACTTTAACGAGAGTCCGGAGTTCCAAAAGGACGTTAAGGCACTCGGCAAGAAAGTGCGAACACTCCAATTAGATATTGAGCGCGTACGTGCTCGCATAGAGCCTCTGTATATTCCGGTCAAAGACGTAGATATACAAACCTACCGTAGCCTGTTTTTCAGTGGCAGTGTTGCCACTATCTTGCACAAGACTGATACCCACGAAATTATAAAAATGCGCTTGGATACCGACACTCGCACCATGCAGAGCAAGCTGCGGCTTGTGTTTGTGGCAGTGGTAAGTTCAGAGACAGTGACGTTTATAGAACTCTACGCCAAGAACGATAAAAACCGCGAAGACCAACGGCGCCTTCAGCAGTATCTTGGATAAATTGATACTAAAGCATACTCGAGCACTGACCTACTGTAGCAAAAAAATAAGACCCTCTATTTTGGAGGGTCTTATTAAGTTGAGCGGTCAGTCAGACCTACGTGTCTTGGCTACACAGTCGTCGCTTATCCACAGGATTGTTACTGGCGGCTCAAGCGGCGGCCAAGGAACAAGCGGTGGGCGATGGTACCGATGATGACAGCGGCACCGAACAGTCCGACGACACTACCTGCACCAGTGTTTGGCAGCACGGTTGGTGCTGCGGGGGTGGTTGGTGTAACAGGAGCTGCGGGGGTTGGAGGGGTTACAGGAGGTGGCGTTGTGTAGCTAACGGTTTGGACACAATTTGCGCCACCGGCAGTTGCGTCGGCGCTTTGGCCAGGTACCGTGAAGTGCGCAACAGCAGTAATCGTGTAGCTACCGTCGGCAGCGTACTGGTGCTGTTGACCAATCACTGTGTTGGCGGTAAGCGGCGTTGTACCGTCACCCCAGTCGACAACTACATTCTTCAGGGTTGCAGCGCTGTTGCTTGTTGAAGCATTGAAGCTACCAACAGTTACGAGATGGTTGTCACCCTTGCTGACTGTAAACAGGTTACAAGTGTAGGTAAAGCACTGGCTGCTGCCGGCAGGAACGCCAGGCTTACATTCAGGCCGCTGAACAGACACTTGCTTGGCACAGGCTGCTGAGGTTGCAGTAACAACTGCACCAGAAGCATCCTTACCGCTGACCGTGACACTACTCAACCAAGTACCAGGTTGGTATGTGTGAGTCGTTGAGGCAGTCGTGTTAGCAGTGGTAACTGTTGCAGGTGTCGTGCTATCACCGAAGTTAAAGACGTATGAGGTAATTGTTGCACGAACAGCGCTGGCGTTAGCCGTAAAGGTGTACAGCTGTGCACCGGTCTGCGCGTCGGCGGTAGCACCAGTGGTGTCCAATGAGACACAAGTTAGGACTGCAGGCAGCGGACTAACCGTGACTGGCTTCATACAGTTTGCTGAACTGACTGTCTTGGTTTCACCAACGTTGGTGAGTACCGTGACCGAGGCGCCGGCATTGTAGGTACCAGGAGCGTAGGTGTGTGTCGTACTAATGGTGTTTTCGCCGTTTGCAACTGCTATAACTTGTGCAGCAGTACCGTCACCGAAGTTAAAGCTGTAACTCTTTATCGTGGCGTTTGTTGCACTAGCGTTGGCAGTTAAGGTGTAGGTAGCGTTACCGGTCTGTTGGTCAACTGTACCAGGAGTAAGCGTCAAGAGGTCACAGCTGTAAACTGGTGGGTTCGGGTTACAGTTTGGCTTAGTGATGGTTACATCACTGTAATCACTTGTATCGGCAGGTGTTTCGTCGCTGTGCGTGTGGCCGATGTTACGGATATCGACGCTGCAGCCCGTAAAGTCATCAAGTGCCGTGGTGTCGTAGTAAACATTGTAGCCACCGCCAGGTGCAAGGCCACCAAAGTTAACATATTTGTTAAACAGATCCGTGTCGCTCTGAGTAATTTTTTGGACAGTGCCGTCTCTGGCAACATACTGCCATTTAACCGAGCCAGGAACAACCTTCAAGTGAGGTGGCAATTGATCGTAGACAACAGAGTTATCTAAGTTCGTAGTACCGGTGTCGCTGACTGTCAAAGCCCAGTGTTCTTGGTCGCCAGGAGCAACTGACATGTTCTTAACATACGAGGTGCCATCGCCAGCAATTGGGCGAACCTGCTTCTTAATACTGATCTTAGGTGTGTTGATCTTTACTTTGATTTCGACAAACGCTTGGTAGTTGAAACAACCTGGCAAGACGCCGTTCATGTCCTGGTAACCAATTGGGGCACCAGTAGTTACAATACTGTCATTGATAGGTGCGCCACCTTGGTGAGCGCCGTTATAGATAACTGCAGAACCAGGTACGTAGCTAATTGAGAAGGCTTGGCCGTCGTTCAGTTCTGCCGTATCAGTAACTTCAGCAGGAGAACCAGGTGCTGGGTTACTAATGTCTAAGTAGCTGCGAGCACGCAAGTTCTTTTCGGTACCAGTTGGCAAGGTAATACGAATCGTTGCACCCTTGGCAACACTGATGCCGTCGGTACCGTTGCCATTGAGGTTCTGGTTACCGTTGTTGTGGATGTAGGTACGAAGGATAACTTCGTTGTCGCTTGAGCCATTGCTGGCAACATTTGGCAACACATCCTTAAAGCTGGTTGTGTTGTTGTCTAGGCTAGCGTCAAAGAACGCACGTTCGTCACCGTAGTATGGCGTGTTCACGAACGAGTTCAAAACCGGTCCGTTCAACGAACCACAACGGCCGTGGTCGTAGCCAGGGTCATTGGGGTTGGCACAGTTGGAACTGTCGCTACCCTTGTTGTAGTCGAAGGTTGGACGATTAGCTGGCGTATAACCGGCCAATGCAATCGCACCACTCAGGCTAGTAGCTACCAGCACAATGCTGGCAAACATCTTAACTTTAGTAGATTTTCGAGCAAGTTTTTGTGATATGGTTTGTAGTAATTTCATGATCTATACCTTTCTTACTCTTAATCTACCGTTGGTGCTGCTGATGGCTGATATGATGGGGGCAGTTTGGTCGGGGTGGCCGTAGGTGCAGTGCCTGGTGTCGACTCGCCTCCGCTTGGTGTTGACCTAGGGTTTTCCTCCGGTGTAGATGAGCGGGGAGCTGACGGCGTTACCTTTGGCGTTGTCGGATGAGCCGATGGGCTGTTTGGATCATCGGTTGGGTTGTAGCCGTCACCAGGGTTGTCATTAATTGGACCTGGCTCACCAGTACCTCCTTGACCTCCTTGACCGCTAAAATGCGTAGGCAATGGAACGGCCTTTTTAGGGGAAATATACGGACTAGTTGTCGATGGTGATGGGCTTGGAGTTGAGGTTGGTGTTGGGCTCTCCGAAGGTGTCACCGGTGCCTTAGTGGGGATAACACGGATTGGGTTGTGACAACCGTTGGCGTACTCTGTCACAAAGTAGGCGTGGAATGTCTTGCCATTAATAGTCTGCATACCGCGATCAAGAATCTCGGTCACAGGCTGACCATCTTCATTGCGATTTACTACCTTCTCGTAGGCAGCCAAACCATCGGCGTCCAAATATCGTCCTAGGACGTGGGCTGTTACCTTAGTAGTAATATTGCCTGCTACATGGATTGGAACCTGGTTGCCATTACCATCATCGCAGGTAAAGTTAACGTAGCTGTGTTGCTCTGCAAGTTCCACTGAGAAGAGTTGGTGCATAGCCGTATTAAGGTCTGCCGAGCCCTGAACCTGAGCGGACGCAGGTGTGTTCGGATTGGTGATACCAAATTGCGCTAGTACTTGCTCGGCCGCCTGGCCATTGCCCCATGTTGGGTCATTCACAAAGTCTCCAAGATGCTTGACGAGTTCTGGCGTACTGTTTAAGAAACCAATCTGTGAACTAGCATTAAAGCTAGGGCCAGTTTCCAGCGTGTCGGTTTCACCACAGTCAAAGCCACCGTGCAATAATTCGTTATCGCTAACCAGGGCATCTGGACCAATTGGAGTAATCGTACGACTGACAGAAGGAGAAGTTCGAACGTGAGGTACTGCATTTGCAGAAGAATGATCATGCCCAAGCATAGTAGCAGCAGTAAGAGCTATAACTCCGAGCGCACCCGCAGCCTTAAAATAACCACTCCTCAGGACTTCCTTCACACTACGCTGTTCAGGAGCGTGTTGTGCAGGGCGACCGTTTTTGCGTGCACGAGCAGCAGCAAGAGAAGAGACGTTAAAAGAAACAGACGGAGTAAAATCGGGTGCATCGGTAATAACTGGCACAACGTCCGGTGTTGCAATAACATCGTCCGAGATAGGCGCAAAATCAGGTGTAAAAACCTGTGCTTCAGATACAATAGCAGTTTGCTGTTCTAACGCAGCGACTTGCTCTGCCTGCATCTTATCAAAAAGTCCTGGGTCAAAGTATTCGGCCATAGTGTATTCTCCTCCGTTACTTTACTCGTTCTCCGTCCCCTACTTCATACAATTTGGGGTTTGTCATTACTCTACCACAAGCAGCAAACTATGTCAATACATTTCAACCTATTTACGCCATAAACACAAGCATTTTGTACATGCAGAACCAACGCTTTTGTTAAAAATAGCGTAAACAGAGCACTAGCAGTGTACTCAGTAGTACGCCATACGTGCAGTGAATTTTCTTATCTTTAGGAATGGGAATTGGCGCTAAAACTTGTCAGGAGTCGATGTAGGCACCGCGAGCTTACTCTTACTAAACGTAAAGCCAAAGGTACTGCCCTTGCCCTCTTGGCTCTCAAACACCAGCGAGCCACCCTGGGCTATAATAACTTTCTTGGCCATAAACAATCCCAAACCAGTACCATCAGGCCGCGTCTTGCGCGCATTCCCAGCCCGATAGAACTTCGTAAATAAGTGATGCTGCTCAGCCTTTGGCACACCAATACCATCATCTTTGACGCGCAGCTCCACCGTTGGCCCCTTATCCTCAAGTTCCACAGACACCTTGCCGCCACTTGGAGTGTAATGTATGGCATTGTCGGCAAAGTTCATCACCACCTGGCGAAGCTTGGTCTCGTCGAACATCAGTTCCGGGAAACTCCTGGGCTTGGTATAGCTAAGCGTAATGTTCTTGACGCTCGCCATCTCGTGCAGTTGGTCAATCTCTTCGCCAATCATATCGGCCAGGTTAACCGGGGCCGGCTCAATAATAAACTTCCCAGTCTTTAACCGCGACACATTCAACAGATCAGAAATCAAATACACCATACGCTGCGAACTCGCAAACGCCTGATTCAACAACTGCCGCTGCTCTTTCTTGATCGACCCCGCATCACCGTCCAACACCAAGCTCACATAGCCCTTAACAGAGGTCAGCGGCGTCCGCAACTGATGCGACGCCATACTAATAAAGTCATCCTTAGTCTCATCCAACGCCTTCAACTTCTCATTCGTCCGCCGCAACTGATTAGTAGCCTCTACAACCTTCTGCTGCAGAGTCTTGTTAAAGTTCTGAATCTCCTCAAAATGCAGTGCATTTTGAATGGCAATAATTAGTTCATTCGCTACCGTATCCAGCACTCTGTAGTCCTGATTACTATAAGGATTGCCACTACGCTTAGGCCCGAACGCGATATAGCCTAGCCCCTCTTCATTCTTGTTCACGTGCGGCGACAGACGAACAAGCACCGATATATCATTACGTAATAAAAGCGTCTTCAACTTCTCGTATCGAGGCTCTAAAAGATCAGTTGCAATAACACTCTGGTGATAGTTGATAGTTAGCTTGCGTGCAGCCATAATATCGTCAAAGCTTATATTTCGTTTTTCTGTACCAATAATTCGCTGTGGCCGACCGATAATCTCTTTCAGACCAATTAAACAGAACTGCGCCTTTAGATTGCCTGCTAGTAGATCAGAGGTTTTATGTAGTAATTTATCTAGATCAAGTGTCGAAACAAGCACCTGATTCAAGTTATCAAATAAGTCCTGTGCATCATAAGCATCTCTGTAAAAAAGTCTATTAGTAAGCTTATCAAAGTTAGTTTTAAGTTTATTAAACGAAAGCGCCGCTATTCCACTCGCTCCTGCTAAGAACATTTGGGTTATGACTTTAAGGTGTACACCAAAAATGAACTGCGCTATACCAAAGACGATAAAACCATATATTGAAGCCAACACCACAAGTGACATCACATAGCCAAGCGAGCGTGCGATAACAAGACGAATATCAAACATTCGATGCCTGACAATACTATAACCAATAACACTTACCGAAATACTCGTAAATAGAGGCCCTAAACCTATCAATCGATAATTACCAAAGAACGGCAGTATTAAATTGAAAAGTAAGCCAAACACAGCCGTAATCGACAGGCCCTGGAAGAAAAGATTAGCTTGTAGAGCATAAAGACCACCGAGTCTCTTTGCTCTAATGTACATTAAAAGCAATATAGCAACAAAGAATACAAGAATATAAAGCACGTAGAGACTGTAGCCCATATAATTAAGCAATACTTCCTTACCCCAACTGTGGTATACCAACCCACGCATTAGAAACGATCTATGAAAGATAAGCGGCAAAAACATAGCGGCAAAGCCGCCTAAAAGCGGATACCTAATGACATTATTATTTTTCTCTGAGTAAGGGAAGCTGAGTGCAAAGAAGACACCAGATAGTGCGATAAAGAGTGGTGCCGCGTAATATAATTGAGCCCAAAGAAGGGCAGCGTGCTCGTCGCGCGTAAACAAAAAGCCCGCAATGCCAAACACCCAGCTGGCAATGGATAAAGCCAGTGTTGCAAAGGCCACATTGTTGAATTTCTTAAAATCACGTGTCAGTACGGCACCAGCAATCAAAACGTTTGCAATGCCGAGTAATAATAATGGTACTAAGCGTAACCAATTCACGTCCTTACTTTAGCAGTAAAAAGACAACTCGTACACGCATAGCACGCTATATTGTCGAATAAACCGCCCAATTTAGTAACTAGTAGTTAAACAATATTGCCGCTCGAGCAGCTCTGCGGTATGGATTTTGGACATACAGTTTTCGTTCGGATTCTGGAATAGCAATGCCATAGATACCATATACACCTTCGCGTTGTGGCACACGAACAGTCAAATCACGCTTTAGATCGTACCCTGCATTACGAACGATCTTGGCCATTTCCACCGGGTCACGCTGTTCCAAATCTGGCCAAACCTTATCAAAAAACTGTTGTTGCGGACGTGTGGCAAGTGCGTTACCGGCAACAATCAAACCACCGGGACGTACAATGTCACGGATACTACCTAAGAAATCTGCAGCCATTTTATAGCCAAATTTTCGGGTTCTCAGATAATCTACAATGCCCAATACGTCTACAATATCCACACTATGTGGCTCGATATAATCAGTGAGTTTCGTCTTAATAAGATCTTCGTAAAACGCTTCCGTTATGTCGTCCCTGCCGTGTGTTTCACCAAGTGATACGGCACTAGCAAGAGCCATAGGGTCGTTATCGACAATAATGTGTTTGCCAACTTCAATACCGTTCTTTTCGAATAATTCACCCAACTCATAGATTGTCTGGGCAGCACCGCAAGCAAGACTGGCAGTTACTAGCGGATGACCTCTAAAGTGAGCTTCATTTGCCAGTACATGCTCAAGCGCCATGACGGAAGCCGCGGTGCCGCGCGTATCAACCGCACGACTGTCAACAACACCTGTCATGATTTCTCTAGAGCCAAGGAAAGGAAAACCATTTTCCTCTATAAACCGCAAGTATGCCGAGTCATTGGGATTACCATAATATGGCTTGTCGATTAAATCTTCGCTCGTAATATCTACATAGCGTCCGTTAATCATTTCCGCCTTATCAGGTTTGGTTTGACGTAGTAAATCAGCTGCGCTCTGGCCGCTAAACACATCTAACGGCTTATCGTAGATAGCAGGGTCAATACCAGGGGCAATTTTGTGAGGCAGTTCGGAGCCAGCTGCAATCAGTGCGACCAGTGCAATAGCTCTCTTGTTCTGTGCGCCCCAAATCGCTCCAGCACTATGCGTAAGCGGATCGGCAATGGTGTCAAAGGCTTCTTGAGCCGATAGTTTACCAATTGCGTGTGCCTGGCGGTCGACAGCGTCTTGAACCCCTGGTGCTAGTTCGTGACGTGGAGCAATATTTACTAGTTGGGCATCAACGCCTTTGGACTGCAGTTTGGCCAGATCATCTAGAACCTCAGGCTTAACCAGATTACCACCAAGCGTCGATTCATATGAATCGGCAGCACCAACCGCGTATAGCGTGGGAACCGCCAGAGTATTACCGGGAAGTATTGATTCAGCTGCTGACATTTATTAGGCCACCCGTTATTGTTGTTCTATCGTGTGTTACTATACATCAAAATTTACAAAATGTCAATTATTATTTTATACTAAAAATAATAAAAACACTCCCTAAAGCTGGTTTATCCGGCCTCAGGAAGTGTTGATTTGCTAATTTACGATGCTTTCTTGCAAAAGTACATTTGCATAGTATAAAAAGTTTTTGAAAATGTCAATGAGATAACGAACTTAATCGTAGCAAAAATAACTCTTCCTAATTAACACCCTCTATACGCCTATAATATTGTCGGCAGATGTAGCACGATCATACAAGATCTCGTCCAAAACACGGCCCTGTTCAAGCACAATTTCACGGTCGACGTATTCCTTGGCAACAGGGTCGTGCGTAACCATCAAAACAGTTGTGTCTTCTTGTCGCGTCACATCCCGCAACATACCAAACACTGCTTCACTAGTACCCTTATCTAGGGCACTAGTTGGCTCGTCAACAAGTAAGATACCGGGGCTAGGCGCAACGGCAGCCATCAACGAAATACGCATCTGTTCGCCGCCAGAACCAGAGCCAGCCTGACCAAACAAACGATCGACCATGTTGAATAGACCTGCCACTTCAACGATACGGCGATTTGAAATCTTCTGCCTGTTTGCGTTAGCCATCAGGCGTACGTTTTCGGCAACCGTGAAACTGCGATCAATCAAAGCGGCTTGATAAACAATGCCTATGTTCTTGCGTTTAAACGCATCTAATCGTCTTTCACTCATATTAGTTACATTCCGGCCGAATATTGTTACCTCCCCCCTATCAGGCTTAACGATACCTTCCATGACGCTAATGACACTTGTCTTGCCCGAAGCAGTATGACCCGTCAGGCTAACAAATTCACCTCGTGGAATATCAAAGCTGACGTCACGCAAAGCAACACCGGTAGCATAAGATTTGGCAAGACCTCTAACGGTGGCAATCATTTCGCTACCTCTTGGCCGAATACTTTCTGGTGCAGACATGGTTTAGCTCCTGAGACTTTCTTCCGTTCGAATAATTTTCTTTGGGTGAATCAAGCTTTTTAGAGCTCCGAGCAACGAGCCACCAATTGCAACTGATGATCCAACCATCAATTCCTTAAGGCCTACCGAGGCCTGAAAACCTGATTCAAGCGAATTCACGACTACTGGCGTTGCAAACATTGCGGCAGAACCCCCAATAACCGATGCAAGTACACCATCTTTCAAAACGCGTAATGATTCAGTTGCCCGAATAGTACCTTCACCAATCCCTCTTCCAAGTTTTGCGGCCCATTCACGGCGGTGTCGGACAAGGCTTTCATGCATCCGTGATCCGCTCACGGCTGAAGCAAATAGCCCAGCAAACAAGGCAAGAACACTTGTAATTGGCTTTACGTTAGAATCCCAGAACTCTTTGCTGTTTGCTAAATAATGCTGCTTCGTAATAACGGTACTCACCTCGTTATCCTGATTTGCAGCATCTAGGATTTGCTGAGTTTTCTCCGGTGAGGTGTCCAAAACGATTGAGTGAACCGAAGATTCAGGATCTTTTTTGAGACACGTTGCCATAGCCTCTTGATCCATCACAATACCAACACGGTTCGTAGCAGATATGCCATCAATCTCGCCAACAACTCGGGCATTTATGCCGTTTAGTTCGACCATTTGGCCAACATCTACGCCTGCGGTTCGGTCAATCATAATAGGGATACTGTTGCAGCTGCTGCCTACGGCAAATGAGGTTGGCGAATTTTCTGGAGTCGAGACGCCAAGACTCAAGTCAGATAGCGTTTGACCACTTTTGACCATTTGGCCAAGATTTTCGTCAAGAATGCCAGCACGTATCTTTTCCGCAGTGGCAATACTTAATATTCTGTCGGCAAGGCCTCGGCTCACAGAACTTTCCACCATTGGCATGGCACCGGCGTAATTGGTAACCATACTTTCGCCAGGGACAAGTGTAGACATGGCTTTTTCTATAGGACGTTCGGGGCCATTACTGACTTCACCACTGATAGAGCTCGCAAAAACTGCGAGCCCGGCGCCAATTGAGGCCATGACCGGCACCCTACCTGCAAAGGTCGCCTCAAGCGCACGCTTAAACGGTGAACGCCTTGGCTGAAGACGATCTTCCGACATCTCTCTTGAAGACCATCGGTCGATTGAGTGAATGTGTGGATTTAATGATGCGCCTACTTTGGCACCCAGAATCACTCCGGCTGATAGCGCAAGCGATACCGCGCCTGTGACCTCTAGGGCACCTTGCACATCATTGACCGCACGTTGTGCAGGCTCTAAATATGGCATCGCCTGCTCGAATCGAAGACTCGAAGACTTGCCACTGACCCACAAAGCCGCGCCGCCAACAAGACTACCGGCATATAGGGCTGCCGTAGCGATCCTGCCGTGTTGTTCTCTAATATCGGCACGATCCAAATTCTGTAGGGCAAGCTCTGCGCTAGCCGCAGGATCTAAAATCTCCGATTGTGGCAACATTTCTTGTACTTGTATGGGCTGCTGACTGTGCTTTGACATGCATCACCTGACAAATTATTACGTTAATGTTTAACATTGTAACACTTTTTTGTTAATTTTACAATAGCTGCTTATAAAAAGCGCCCAGCAACTGCTTACCGAAGCGCCTCTCTGGTCTTCTAAAGAACAATTACAGGCCGGATTGTATGCCAAAGATGTGGCGAAGAGCAATGATCACTTCTTTTGATTATTTTACATAGGGTCACTAATAGTATAAAGTGTGAATCTAGACAGGCTAACAGTATAAAAAGGTCCGCACATGCACCGTATAGCCGTTATTGAAGACGATATAAGCCTAGCCTCTATGTACGAGTTCAAGCTCGTCCATGAGGGCTATGAGGTGCGTCGGGCTGTAAATGGGGCTGAGGGGCTAAAGCTTGCTAAGGAGTTTCGGCCGGAATTAATTCTGCTGGATTTGCGAATGCCGGTTATGAGCGGTGACGAAATGCTCGAAAAACTTCGGGCAACAGATTACGGCAGTAGCATGCACGTTATCATCCTTACCAACATCAGCAAAGACGAAGCTCCCATGGGGCTTCGTTTTTTATACGTAGACCGTTATATCGTAAAGGCGCACCACACCCCGCAACAAGTTGTTGATATCGTGCGTGAAGTCTTGGGTAATAACTAGAGAATAATTAGCTTTATGTTCTGTACTTGGCTTCATTTTTTCGGCCAACTCTAGCCCAAATTGCGGATTTAAAGCACTTGACTAATCGATCGTGCTAAACTAGAAATATGCCAAGAATTGCAATTATCGAGGACGATCCTGCTATTTCACAGATGTACCGCTTTAAGTTTGAAGCGGAAAAATATGAAGTTGAGACTGCCGAAAACGGCAAACTTGGGCTGGAATTGGCCGAAAAAATGAGGCCAGATATCATCCTGCTTGATCTGATGATGCCCGAAATGAACGGTGACGAAATGCTTGAACTTCTACGCAAGAAAGCCTGGGGCAAGGACATTAAGGTGGTTATTCTTACCAACAAGGGTGAACAAGAAGTGCCAACGGAAGTACGAACGCTTGGGGTCAGCGCCATTATACTCAAAGCCGATATGACACCGCGCCAAGTGGCCGAAATCGTCCAAAAGCTGCTAAAGAGCTAATTCTCTGTCATACTAGCAGCATGGCCACACTAGTGAAATCTTCACTCTATGAGTATACTAGATTCCGCTAATCTAATTCTTGAGGCATCAGATGTCGATACACAGCGATTATAGTAAGCTGACTGATTGGGAGTGGGATGGGCTTACGGCAGGCTACAATCTTGCCGATGGACACGCACATCAAGCACAAAATGCTGCGTATACCGAGATCATTGACCATCTCCCGGAACTGTTTATGCAAGCACAGTGTGGAAATCAAAAGGATATTCAACAAGCCTTCGAGCAAGCCTTCTTTAATCTGGCCGGCCAGCGCAATTATCAGCAACTTCGACCGCCCTTGTACCAAAGCGCCTGCTCGCTATCGATAGAAGTAGTTGCTAACTATCTTCGCCAAACGGCTAAATCTGTTGCCATGCTTCATCCAACGTTTGATAATCTAGCAGACATTTTAAAACGTCACAATATCCAGCTAACCCCTATTGATGAAGCCTCTATGCTCGACCCGGACACAAAGCTCAAAGATCTGTCTGCTGATGTACTTTTCCTTGTGTTACCAAATAATCCGACCGGAACTGATTTAAATCAGAAACAGTATTTGTCGATCATTGAATACTGCAAAAAGTATGCCAAGATGCTCATCGTTGATAATAGTTTTCGTTTCTACAGTTCATTAATTGAGTGGGATCAATATGCTGCCCTAAAATCTGCTGGCATTGATTTTATAATCTTTGAGGACACTGGCAAGACATGGCCGACTCTCGAGCTTAAAATAGGCATAACTGTGTCAAGTGATAGCGTCTATGAGCAACTCGCGACTATCACTAACGACTTCCTGCTCAACGTATCCCCGTTTGTTTTTACGGTCTTAACCAATTACATCAATAGCGAAACTGATGGTATTGTCGGTGCACGAACGATCGTATCTACAAATCGAGAAATGCTTATGAAACTATTGAGTGAATCACCTATAAGCCTATCCATGTCAGTGTCAAACTTGAGTGTTGGCTGGATAAAGTTACCCAAGAATTGGGAAGCAACGGCTCTCTGTCTTTGGCTAGGAGAACACGGCATACATGTCCTACCTGGATCACCTTTTTATTGGAATGATCATTCAAAAGGAGAATCATATATCCGTGTTGCGTTATTACGACCAATTGCCGATTTTAAAAAGGCAGCTCGACAACTAGTAGAATTACTCGATGAGTATCAGTGATTCAGCTAGACTAGATGACACGGGCGTATGATCCACCGTTTGCGAAAGACTCAGCCGCTGCAATTAACGAGTTCGTCATGTTATTAACAGACTCTACCGATTGTGATCCAAGATGTGGCGTTACTATAATATTGCGTTTTCTAAGCTTCATAAGTTCACGTACTTCCTCTGTAACTAGATAATCAAACCCTATTCCCCGAAACTTTTCGTGGAGAGTACAGAGATGCGGCTGATCTATAAGTGCAGGATGTGCAACAGACAATAACATTGAGCCGTCTGGAGCCATGTCTAATAACTCCTTACTGATCAATCGGTCATTGACGCCCGCTTCGTATGCCATCATTATTAGTATAACGTCTGACTGGACGACTAGTTCCCGTAGGCTAACGAACGAGACCCCGGGATCGCTCTTCGATGTACGATTATATACAATGACACGCAACCCCAGTGCCTCACCGAGTTTTCGGCACCGTTTACCAATCTTGCCAAAACCAATAATACCCAACGTTTGGCTGTTCAGTTGGTGGCGTAGAAGAAAAGGTGATATCGGATGCCCAGGCCATATATCACTTGTTGGTTCTCTATAGTTATAGCCTGGCAGATTCGTAATCGTTCCGGATACAAGTAGTTGCGCAAGTTGCGAACGGTTATTCAGCTCAAGGAGCATACCGATTGCAACCTCTGCGACAGCTTGTGTCGCATACTCAGGCAAGTGCGCTAATTTAATATTATACTTCTTGAGTAGATTCGGGTTTATTTGATCGTAGGCAGTAGTGTTAACTATTATTAGTTCTAGTTGCAAGCAAGCTTTTAGTATCTTCTCAGAAAGTGGTAAGACGAACTGATCCATCATCACAATGTTATGGTGACCAATGCGTTCAATTGCTAGATCTACGGTGCTGGTAGTTTCGTAAAACGTGACGTCAGCAAAGCCGTGCTGCAAATAGTTACGCTGCGAATCGCTCAGCAAACATTCGTTTAGGACTGTCAGTGTTTTCACACTACTCTCCGTCGATGAGATTAGCGGTGTTAACTATAGTTGCAAATTCCTTATCAAGACTTGCAAGAGCAAAGTTATGCATAGCTTGAGCCGAGTAGTGCTTCCCGTCAAAGCTATCTCGGTCAAATGTAGCCGTTGCGTCAGCGACAACGTAGACTATAAAACCGAGGTTTGCGGCCATACGAGCAGTTGTTGAGACACAGTGATCGGTTGTTAAACCGACAAACACGAGTGTTGTAATCTTCGAGCTTCGCAAGCGTTCTTCTAAATCAGTGCCGATAAGCGCGCTATTGACTGTTTTCGATATAACCGGCTCACTTCGCCCAGGCTTTACTATACCCTTGATCGCATTACCCGTCTTCTCAGGTCTTAGTGGTGATTCCGGTTCTGTAGAATCATTTTTAATGTGAAATATTGGTCGTCTTTTTTTTCTCCAGAAGCGCAATAATTTGCACATATTGGCCTCTGCGTCGGGATTGTTACGCTTTCCCCAAAACGGGTCGTCGAAACCTTTTTGGACATCAATTAATATCAAGGCTGCGTTTTTTAGCTTTGTTTTCTGAGACTTTTCCACCTAGCCTTGCTCCGGTTCTATTACTTTATCTGGCGGCTGAAACGGACACTCTCCTAATATCGCACGGCGAAGCAGTCGTTCGTGGGCCTCAACTGCTGGATCAGGTGGGAGCAGTGCATACTGTAACCAATCAGGGGCAACACCATGATCACCGAGATACGGGTGAATTGGCTGCACTTGCCTACTTCGTATCTCTGCCTTTTTACGCGCATGATCCTCCATGCCCTTAGCATCTTTATACTCATAAACAACATCGTGAGAGTTAAACACAATAAACTGCACCGCGCTTTTTCTAGCAGGCACTGATGCATGAGGATGGAAATAGGCTATGAAGTGTGCGGTATCGCCAGCACCAAAACCAAAATTGTAAGATTCAGTGTCATTCGAGTATCCAGCCGGCCAATCATAATGCTGGGAATTTCTATCATGCATGTCTCCGAGCAGCCGGTACAATACCTCTGCGCCATGCATTTCATTTTGGATCACGGGGTTCCGAAAGGCAACTAGAGAGGTTCGAAACATTCGTCTAGTGCGCGGTGGTGACGCTGGTATATCAAACTCATGCTGTGCTCGAACGATATCATGGAGCAGCCCCTCAACCACAACGGGGTCGCTGATATCATCGTAGGCAGAAAAGGCGTACTGCTCAGTTCTAAACGCAGCCTGGCCAAAGACGCATGGAAATCTCCGATCACCAGCTGCGATGCTCACATTCTTATCTAACACATAGTCCGATACGTAGCGTTGCGCTGATAGATGAAAATCACGCATCTCGGAATGTTGAGGGTAGGCGGATTCAAATTGTCCATTAACAATATGGCCATAGCCGCTCATGGTATCAGAAAATGGATTCGGTTTACGCTCAAAGCCTTCAACCTGAGGCGACGGTTTACTATCTGGAGTTCCTGGATAAGTCGACATAATGCCAAAATCCTATTCACATAATATACACTCGAATTTTCAGTATGCCCTTGGCAACGAGAGAATGCAAGGGCATTTGTCGACATTCATATCCAATTAGTAGCTGCCCAAAGCTTAGTTTTCTGTCATACTAGCGACATGGACGAAGCCACGTTTCTATATAAAACTTTCCGCGTGAACGAGGACGGACACACTGTTTTTTTTGACTACGAAGTTCAGCATGGCGGCGAAACGTATCAACTTACTGAGTCTTTGAAGTTTCCGGTTGCGTTGCAGCAGACTGCAGGGCAGCTTGCAGGCTTACGGGCGTTGCACTTAGCACTGGGAATTAGTTATTACAAGATTTTTGTGGCACCACGGATTACCCATCCGTACCAGATGAACGCAGCCGAGGCAGATTTTTGGAATGATATCTGGCGCAATGGTTTGGGCGAATTTTTGTACCAAAATAAGCTGTCGCCAGAACGGCTCGCGACGTTCGCCCCCCAGAACGGCACAATGTTTGAAAAAGATACCGATACCCCTGTTAAAAACGCTGCAATTTTGGGCGTTGGTGGCGGCAAAGACTCGGTCGTAGCCGGTGAATTACTAAAAAATAGTAGCGTGGCAGTGGATGGCTTTGTCATGGCAACCGGTGAACAGCTAGGGCAAGCAAAGGCAGTGGCTGACACCATGAATATCGCCCTACACGTTGTGGAACGATCGCTCGACAAGCAACTTTTGGAGCTACAGGAGCAACCGGGTGCGTATAAGGGCCATATTCCTATTTCGCTCATTTTTGGGCTGGTTGGTACGGTGTTGGCGAATGCCCTAGATCGTGCGTATGTGGTAGTAGCTAACGAGGCGAGTGCTAGTATTCCACGGATTACCTGGGAACATGGCGCGGTGAATCACCAGTGGAGTAAATCGTTTGGGTTTGAGCAGAAGCTGCAAAAGTATATTCATGAACACATCAGTCCGGCTACAACCTACTTTAGCGCCATTCGGCCATTAACTTCAGTAGCGGTGGCCAAATTATTTGCAACCTACCCGCAGTATTTTGAAGTCTTTACCAGCGACAACTACGTGTTTCGGATTGATCCTACGAAGCGGCCAAACGCCCGCTGGAGCCTAGAAAGTCCTAAAAGTTTGAGTAGTTTTATATTGCTTGCACCGTGGCTGAGCGAAGCGGATATACTGCGAACGTTTGGACAAAACTTTCTGGATCAGCCAAGTTTAGAAACGCTTTTTCAGGAATTGACAGGCACCCTGGGCAATCCGCCGCTTGACTGCGTGGGAACGGTGGAGGAGCTGGTTTTATCGCTTAATCTGGCCGCACAGCAAGGGAAATTTGCTAACAGCGTGCTGATGAAACTAGCGGCAGAACAGGGCGTTATTGGCGACAAAGACTGGCAAACCGAGCTCGACGCTATGCTGGCGCTACAATCTGAACAAGCACTGCCGGAAGCACTCAAAAATACCATTACGGCAGCCTTGCAAACCGGAGTGAGCGCGTGAACTGGCAACTGGACCAGTTTGTTGGCAAAGACGTAGTGTTCGTAGGGCCTGGCAAAGGTCGCGCCATGGCTGGCGTGCAGGAATTCTTGGAAAAACATGGCCAATTACGATCATTTACAGGGGTTGATAAGGCTGTGGGTGATAATCCGTTGGGATTTTTACGCGATTACAACGCCAAACAAACGGTATTTATCAAAAATGAGGGTATTCCAGGCAATGAACTGCCTGTTCCCTATACCACAGCACTACAGCTGTTCTTTTCACTCGTTCCGGCAACAGGAGCAACAACCATTGGGGTTACGGGCACCAAAGGTAAAAGCACTACTACTGCTTTGACTGCACATATTCTGGAAGTGGCCGGCAAAGACGTGGTTTTGGCTGGCAACATCGGTATTTCACCTCTCATGACGCTGGATTCGGCAACTAACGACACTGTTTTTGTGCTGGAATTATCGAGCTACCAACTGTCCGATTTGCAGGTTAGCCCACACATTAGTGCCTGCATTAATCTGTATAACGACCATACCGATTGGCACGGTTCTTTGGAAGATTATTGGGAAGCTAAGCACAATATTATGCGGTTTGCAGGGGTGGACGACGTGTTTATCTACAATCCCGCCTTTCCCGAACTACAAGCCTGGGCAGACAAAGCAGCGTGTCGCACCATCGCAGTCAACGGCACCGACCAGCTCGATATATCGCAGGCGCAGCTGTTCGGTGAGCACAACCGGGTCAATGCGTTGGTAGCGCGACAAATTGCCCGCGAATGTGGCGTAACCGACGAAGTGTCACAGCAAGCTATCGATTCGTTTGTGCCATTGCGACACCGCATGCAAGTTGTGGCCATAAAACAGGGTCGAACGTTTGTTGATGACGCCATTGGTATGACGCCAGAATCGACCATGGCTAGCCTGCAAGCAATTAGCCAAAAACTTGGAAACGTTGGCTGTTTGTTGCTTGGTGGCCAGGATAGAAACTACGATTTTCACGAAGTTATGGCACTAATTGCCAGCCAAAACATCCCCAACTTGGTGTTGTTTCCTGAAACTGTCGAAAAGATGAAAGCCGCCTTCCCCGCCAGCTACAATCCAATGATTTTTGAAACCAGCAGCATGAAAGACGCAGTAGCTTGGGCGGCAGAACATGCACCAGATAATTCAGTAGTTTTGCTCAGTACCGCCGCCCCAAGCTACTTGCTCTGGAAAGATTTCGAAGACAAAGGCGACCAGTTCCAAGCCGCCGTTAATTCCCTGGCTTAGGCAAACTAAGCCTATAGGTTGTCAAGTTTTGCAGTTGCTGCAGCCACACGTTGGGCGGCGCGGATGACATTATCGAAGAGGGCGCAGACGGTGAGCGGGCCAACACCGCCTTTTTCGGGGGTGATGGTGATGTTTGGCAGGGTTCGGACATCGGAGGCAACGTCGCCAACTAGACCGTTTTTATCGGTCGCAACACCGGCATCGACAATGACAGCATTTGGCTTGATCATACTTGCGGTGATGAGTTCCGGAACACCAGTTGCCGTCACGATAACGTCAGCTTCACGTGTGAGCGCTGCCAGGTCTGAAGTATTTTTATCAGCAATGCTAAATTCTAGGCCAGAATTACGCCACAAATCGGCTAATGGCTTGCCAACCAGGCGACCATGGCCGACAATCAGCAGGTTTTTACCAACCAACTGGATGTTGTAGCCCGCCAGTAACCAATTGATGGCCATTGGTGTTGCTGGGTCAAACAGTGTTCCTTCGCCCACTTCGCTTAGTCCATCGACGTCTTTTGCAGAGCTGACGGCGTTGAGTATTTGGGTTGTTTGCGTGGGATCTGGCAACGGAATTTGTACGATTATGCCGTGGACGGCTGGGTCGGCATTGAGCGCGGCAATGCAGTCGAGGGCGTCTGCTTGCGCAATCGTGTGGACCTCTACATCAATCAGAATATCGGTGCCATACGCTTGCTTCAGCTTCATGTAGCTATCGACAACAGGGTCGGGATTGGTGCGCACAATGGCAAGTTTTGGCAAGACGTGATGCGCCTGACGCAAAGCGCGCACTTCGCGAGCTTGACGTTCTTCGATATAGCCGGCTAGTTCCTGGCCGTTTAGTAGTCTCATTTAAGGTATTGTATCAGATACGAGTAGTTACTTAGCGTGAGACTAGCCCATTACCTGGCCAGTTGGCGCAGCTGGTGGAATCGGAGGGGTTGGCGGCTGCGGTTGTTGCGGATACTGCTGCCCAGGCTGTACTACTGGCGGCTGAGGAGCCTGCACAATCTGAGGTTGCTGCGGATACTGCGGTTGTGGGTTCTGGAACTGCTGTGGCTGTGGGCCTACAGGAGCCACAACTGGTGGTTGCGGCGCAACTGGATTGTAGGGCTGGGGAGCTTGTCCAGCAAATTGTGGTTGCGGCGCGTACGGCGTACCACCTCCAGGGAAACCACCGGCAGCAGCATTACCCTGAAACTGCGCCTTGCCAAAGCCCAAGATCGGGAACGTAACCCACGGGAAAATAATGAGCATGACACAGAAACCGTCGCTCTTACCAAAGAGTTTACCGAGCTTAAAGCACGCGGTAAAGCTCACAATTGTAGTGAAAATGTTCACGAATGGCACCAGACTTAAGAGCGCCCACCAGCCAGGGTAGCCAACAATTTCAAATAATACCCATGTGTTATAGACGGGCACAATAGACGCCCAGCCTGGCTTGCCAGCCTTGGTGAAAATTTTCCACTCCGCGATGATAAGCAGTATCGAGAGTGGCAACAAAACCACCAGTAAACCGATAAACAAACCTGTTGGGAAGGCAGTTGTTGATGATGTTGTGGTGGTATACGAATACGTATAGTCAGCTAGGTGTTGTAGCATGATTAGTTTTTTTCTCCTTACTGCTTATGCTACAGATCCCGCAGTCCGTTTGCAAGTAAGTTGGACATAGCAATTCTGAGAACTAGCTTGTACAATGCAGAACATATAAAGCGTAAGGAGTATAGTAATGAATGCCACCGCACCAGCACAAGGAACCCAAAAAAGTTATATCGCCGCCGTATTGCTTTCGTTTTTCCTAGGGTCACTCGGTGTTGACCGTTTTTACCTTGGCTACACTGGCCTAGGGATCCTAAAACTCATCACCGCTGGTGGATTCGGCATATGGTCAGTTATCGATTTCATTCTTATTGTCGTTGGTAAGTTACCCGATGCAAGCGGCCAACCATTGCAACACTAGACCAACTGTTGTCATCGTAAACAAAAAACTCCAGGTGCTTTAGCCTTGTCAAAACAGAGGTATTTTGCTACACTTTCCCGAAGTTGCACCACAACTAATCCAAACAAGGGCCAGTAGCTCAGCTGGTTAGAGCGTCTGCCTCTTAAGCAGAATGTCGTGGGTTCGAGTCCCACCTGGCCCTCCAGAAGTAGATTCAATAGTAGTGACCAATCGAAAGAGTCCGTTTATCTTTGGTAGCGGGCTTTTTTTATGGGTTTCAAAAACTAAATCTTCGTAATTTGGCATTTCGTTGAAGATTGCGCCGAAAAAGGCTGCCCGCCTGAGTGGATTACTGAGGTCAAGGAGTACTGCTGACAGGTGTTTCAAGAGGTATTTTGCGTATTGCAATATGAGGTCGATATTGACGGCATTTTCGCTCTTATTGGCGAGCTTGCCATCAAGCTCTTTGATTTGATTCTCTGCGTTCACAATGTCCTCCTCCATATATTTAATTGCTGTTTCGCTGGTGACAACCTTCATGCGATCTACTGTTACCCTAATTTGTGCTTCAAGTGTCTGGCGTTGCGCCGACAGCTTCTGATCATCTTGGACGGTTTGTTGTTGCTGTGCCCGCCACGACTCCTCTACCATGCTCAGTAGTGTGTCGATATGCTCTGGCGCTATCTCAATGCTCTTGATCAAGCGCTCAATAGTCGCATCAAACTCTGCCTTGGGTATGCGGAAATAATGACCGTCACGGCTGCAATGATAGGCTGGGTAGTATTTGCCGAGTTTGCCACGGGCTGCGCTACCACTCAATGTTTTATTGCAATGCGGACACCCAATAACTTTCTTGTACGGAAAGCTCGGGTTAAGCATCCTTTTGACGAGTTGGTATTGAGGCGGCAGCTTGTGGTGAACCGTCACCTCATTATTGCTGGCTATCTCAATCACTAGCTTACCGTGATTGGCCTGATTAAATAATTCTGGTGTCACAAGGCCGTCAAACTGAGCTTTGACTGCCTTGTCGTACGTCCATTTTTCTTTAATGACACCGGCGTAGACGAGTCGATGCGCAAAGCGATCAACCATCTTGACATCCATTTTCTTGCCACCGACAATGCGGAGTATTTTTGTGCGGTCATATTTGTCTCGCACATAATTTATGCGCGTACGAAAACCTAGGCGATTCAACGCATCTGCAATTTCCTGGCTGCTGTATATGCCCTTGGCACGCATCTTGAATAGGCGTTGTACGAAAATGAACTCTTCGGGGTGTGGCCTGAGTATGGTTCGTTTGCCGTTATTGGTATCGACCGTCTCACTCATAAAGCCATACGGTGGCATACGCATCCAATAGCCAAGCTGTGTGTAGCGGATTTCAGCACCAATCATGCGGCTCATAATGTCGCGCATTTCGTCTTTGGCACGTTCGGCTTCTAAGTATTCTGATTTTTGTGATGGGTTAAACTCGCTCCAGTAATATTTAAAGCCGGTGTGTTCGAGCGTATTAACTTGCTGTTGCCCGATAACGCCATACATATCTATGAGACTCACCCCGAGTACGGTGAGCTGTTTTTTAAGCGGACTGTAATAATCACCACCGCCACGCGTAAAGCGGTCAATCGACTTAATGAGCACAATCTCAATACCCTTGCTTTTGGCTTTGCAGGCATTAATGACTTTCTGCATCGGCTGTTCTTCGTGTGACGCCGATTCCATAAGAATAATAGTTTCTGTAATCACGATGCCGTGCGTGGCTGCATAGCGTTCGCCTTGCTCACGCTGGGCTTCGGGCGAGTCACCGTCAGTTCCTTGCCTGTCCGATGATACACGAATAGCCAGTAAGCCGATGCGGGGCCTGCTGTTATCCGGCGTCATTACTAACCCCTATGCCTAAGATATCGACTATCTTGCTGCCAAAGCTCTGATCTTCAATAATCTTCTCAACGATCAGATCGGCAACCATCTTCATGCGCTGCTCTAAGGTATACTCAAAAGCCCCATCCGTAGCAGGCTTGGGCTTGTTCTTGGTGCCTTTTGGTCTCGACATATATACCCTCCATGTCGAGGCTCCGTAACAATTCAACTAGATAACTAAAAGAGGTTATTTCTGTGGGCGGCCTGGCTTCGGTTTCTCTACCAGCGCTTTCTCGATGAGTTCAGTTAGCTTCTTATCACCAACCTTACTCAGTCCTATAAGTACCAACTGTACGAGCGTTATGCCCTGATCTGCCGCAACTGCCTTGGCACGGCGTTGTATGACTTCCGGCATGTCAATTTGTATGCGTTCTCGTTTTGGTGTAACCATCAGGGTATATTGTATAACAATACACCTCTCGGTCAAACATGACGCTTACTCCACGTCCGCATGTTCCAGCTTTTTAGCGACCAGTTCGCGGTCTTGTTTACTAAAGATAATGGTCATATTATTCCTCCTGTTGGCCTGCGTACACTTCCGTAATATGCAGTGCCGTTATGGTATGTTGGGGATTCTCTTTTTTAGCTGCCGCCCTAAAGCGTTTCATGAGCAGCTTACGGTCATGCTCGGTAAACGTTATTGTCATGCTTCTCCCTTTCTGTGGTGACCAAAGCCACCACCTATGTTTAATAGCAGCGTCTCATCCTACGCTAGGGGGCGGCTTATGCCGCCACCCTCTCTATGCCATATACTGGCAGGTCTTGTAATTGCGTCGGTCGGAAATAGCTATCCTGCTCGATTGGTAAGCCGATGCCTAGTGTTTCGCTCAGTTCTCGTAATGAGAAATAGCCGAACTCTGTCTCGTGGCCAACTACCAAACCCCAGCAGGTGTCTTGTCCGTCGTACTCAATGACATACCATGTCCAGTTTGATACCGGATGAAAGAACTTGGCCTGTGCTACCTTGTCGGGCAGCGCAATGTTTTCTGTTTCGTACAGTTTGGGTATTCGTGCTGCGATTGGCTCAGTGAGTAGTCTCATCTGTCCGAGCCTCCAGCTTATATAGCCAATCTTCCGAAACACCACTATCTCTCACGATGCCCAGTGCTTCACTACTAGTGTTATGCCGCATAGTAACCCTCCTTTTAGTTGTCTAGCCGAATTGTTAAGGAGCCAGTTGCGTATTACTTAACTCTGATTTAATTGTACCCCATGGGGTACATGTTATCAATACCCATAAGCACTTTCTACAACAGAACTTTTACCCAATCCCGAAATAGGCTATATTTCATCTGTTTTACCACTGTTATAATTCGCTTCTTTTTCTCTTCTTCCTATATATAAATATATAGGAGAGAATGAGAGGGAGTAGTATGCTATGGATATGGTAAGAGTTGTTGGTCAGAGGTATGTGAGGTCGTCGTTAAATAAAGGTCAGATTACAGTATTAGAGTTGGTATATAAATATAGGTTTGCTAGTAGGCAGTTAGTTGCAGAGAGTCTTGGAGTAAAGCCAGAAAATGGATTATACGAGAAGCTAGAGGTATTAGTGAAGCGTGAGTACTTGGCTAAGCGATTCGATAAACGCTTAAAACTTCAGGCTATGCCAGCAGCGTATTTTATTACGCCTAATGGTCTGCGTACTTTACAGGAAAATGGCCACGATGACATTACCGATACAGTCATTAAAGCTGGCTACAAAAACAAAACCGTTGGCCTAGATTTCATTAAACATACCTTAGATGTCTACAAGTACACCAATCTCCTGAAGCGCCACTACCCAGCCCTCAAGATCTTTACGCAGCGAGATATGGCACGATACGATTATTTCCCAGAGCAACTACCCGACGCCTTTCTGTCCCTCCCTACCGACAACCCTGAACAGCCGAGGCGGTTCTTCTTTGACTTAATCTCCGACACCATGCCCCGTAGTGCATTAGACAAACGGATTGCCAATTACTGTGAGTTCTTTGATGAGGGTGGCTGGGACCCTACAGGTAGCGAGCTACCCGTTATCTTATTACTCAGTGAATGGGGTGCAGCCGAAAAACGAATACAACGCAATGTAAGGATACAGCTCGGCCGCTCTGATATGGAGGAACTGCCGGTTTATACTAGTACTACCTCTGCTTTAGAGAATATGACAGATGAACGTATTATTTGGACGAGTGTGGAAGATACCGATGAGCTTGAGGAGCTTGCAGCTCTAACCGGAACTCCGTAAAAGCACAGCTTCTTACGGAGTTGGCTATTTTCAGTAGGAAAATAGCTTTGTGCCATAAACCACTAACATTGAGTCACGGCAATAGCTGTCAAGGTACAGGTAAGCCCGGCGCTAGAGTATAATGGAGCAGTAAAGGCAGGGCTAAGTCGTGAAACACTTTACTGTAGCAGAGATAGATATTTCTAAATACAAAGCGATTAGTGGCCCGACAGAGGTAGTCGGAGGGTCTAGGCCACGCCTAACATTAGACCATAAAGACACAAATCAACGGTTCTTTTTCAAGACATATACGCATAATCCGCGCGAAGTTTGGGCCGAGTGCCTAGCTTCCCATATTGCTGAACTTGTTGGTATTAAAGCTCAATCAGTTACTATTAAGACCGCGCCCAAGGAGCTTGTGGAAGCGATGCGAAAGCGCTATGGAGAAGTGCTACCGCGTGGCTGGAAACCTATCGGTACTTTGGCGAGAAATATCTTTCCAAGGGACATCGATATAACGTATGGCTCAGCTATTGTCGGCACACCGACGCAGCCTCTAACACTTGAGCAGATACAGGTAAGGATTAGTGCCAAGTATTATGCTGCCGATGATTTGCTCCAAGCCTTCTCTGATATGGTTATCTTTGATGTGCTTATCGGTAATATGGATAGACATCATGAAAACTGGGGTATATGTGAGAACAAGAGATATAAACAGCAGCTGCTCTTTGATAAGAAACAGCTCGTTACCCTGCGTAATTTCACCCCTCTATTTGATCATGGCAGCAGCTTAATGTTTGAACTAAGCGACATGGATGTCACAAATATGCTAGATGATGAAGCACGCCTACGGCGTTATGTCGAAAGCAGTAAATTCGGATACCTACTAAATGCTGCCGGTGAAAAGTCTAATCCCTTTGAGTTGCTCGACGCCCATTTGAGCACGCGCACTAGTTGGCAGCCCAGAATCAAGAAGTCATTGGCCAAAATTAAAGAACTTGATTTACTTGCACTGGCAGAGTTAATTATTCAAATGCCCGTTCCCGAACAGCTTGAATATAATCATAACCGACGTAAGCTGCTATATAAGTCACTACTCCTGCGCTATAATAGACTTATTAAGATGTATGAGGATATCTAAATCATGGCAACCCCAATTACATTCAAGCTGAAGAATGAAGCCTTGAACCAAGACTTGGGTACTATTGTATTTAATGGCAAGTTTGTTTTCGAGCTAAACAATAACATCACTCATGAATACTGGAACCAGGTCGGTTTTATTCAATTGACGCCAAAGCAAAGCAGAGTAGAGAGTGATGACTTATTTTATTATCTAAACTCTCGGTTGCCGATTTACCTTCGAAAAGAGTCTGCAAAATCTAAGTTAGAGTACATTAAAGAATCGGGGCTTAGGGTTGCATCAGACTCACTTGCACTGATCTCTGAGTGAGAAGCAGCCGAGATTAAGCCTAGGCCGTATTCTATTAGCTTGGTATGGCATCACAGATACTAATCAGTTCTCTGGCTGTCATATCATCATCCAAGAGGTAATTAGCTAACGATTTATCACTATCCGGCAAGACTAAAAAATCTCCAACACCAAACTTCTCAGTTGGCAGCGAGAAAACAGCATCAACTGTATCTTTTGCAAACATGCTTATGCTCACACCAATAACATTTTTGTAACGACGCATATCTTCTGTAATACGAAAACAGCGTTGCGCTACTCCTGCTCGGTAATACGTTAATCCGTAGCTGACTGGTAGCTGTTTTAGTGCTGCATATCGTTCATCTTCACCGTAATGCCGTATTAACTGGGCAGTGTAATCTCGCATGGCAATTTGTGTTCTCGTGATTTTACGCATGCCGTATCTCCAACGGGAAGGAATCAACCAATAGAGTCGTTCTTGGGCGGCCTCAAAAGTCCGAGAGTCAACTAGTGCCTCGAAGGCATCGAGAGTCCGCACCCATTCTTCGGCTGGGTTTTTATGCTGTTTCTGTTTCAGCCGTTTCCAGGTCTTGTTGTATACTCGCGTACCGGTATATGTCTCATTACTCAGTACCCGTATAACCTTGGAAGTATCCCACTTTCTACCCGTGGCTGATAGAATATCGCGTTCATTTAAGCTATCGGCGATATCCCTTGGATGAATCCACTTGCTCACGAATGTCGTAAAGATTTCCTTCACAATATCTTGTGTGCCGTCTGTCGCCGGCTCAAACGTCACTCGTTGGTTAGCGATAACTTTATGCTCGCCTGGTTTTAAGACGCCAATACGCTGCTTATGCTCATCAAAAAGGACACGGTTATAGCCGTAGGGCGCCGTACCGCCTGCTGAAAAACCTTGCTCTGAGACTTTTATACTGCCATACCAGACTTTATCACTGAGCTGACGGCTATATTCCGCTGCCATATAGCGGCCAATTGATGTTTCAAGGCTAGAAAGAAGCTTATGCTCCTCCTCAGGAAAGCCTACCTTTATATAGACAACTTGCTTACCATGCTTCTTGCAAATGAATGTCCAATAAGCTGCCTCATCGGTATCTTGCCACCTTCCCCAACGTGTCCAATCAAGAACGAATACATAGTCAAACTGCTCGGCAGATTCATGAAGCACCCATTCGTCAAATAATCTTTCGAAACCAGGGCGTGATGCGGATAGCCCGCTTTTTCCTTCATCCGATTCCTCGTGGATGATCTCGATGTCATGCTTATCGGCAAATGCCTGCGTCTGCTCCCGCTGCAAGGGCACTGAGTTTTCTTGTTTATCCTCGGCTGAATGCCGATAGTAAGCAACGGCTTTTCTTCTTGTAGCCCCTCCGAACATGATATCCCCTTACACTGCTTGGTTTAGTAAATCCTTTAACTGTTCTAAGAATGCTTTCTCCTGTGCACTGAATGCGACACCTTCAGCACGCTTACGGCTCACGAAGCTGATAATCTCCTCAATGTGCAGTGATGACCCAGATTGCAAGGTTCGCTGCTCAAGTTCATGAATAGTCATATCAGGGTCAGCAAGGTAGCGAGCCAGCTCTTCCTCATTAGCCGTGGCACGCAGAAAAATACTGCCAAGCTTTCGTAGCTCCTTGGAATTTTTGATAACCTTGTGCTTAATGCGCTCGAAGACATTAATGATAATGTCGTCGACTTCCAGATCCCGTATCTTGCGAAGCTTTGCGCGTAAACGGACAAACTCTATCCGATAGCTTTCGCTTAAATCATAGCGTTCCATAAGTTCAATGTAATCCATCTTTTGCTTCCGAAGTTGTAGGGAGTTGGCCACGACAGCTTCAGTAATACCCAGGTGCTCAGCGAGTTCACGGTTACTCGTGAAGCCTGCCTCAGACTTGATTCGCTCTAAAGCTTCAGATTTCTCCATTGGTCTCCATGGCCGGCGATTGTTCTGTATTTCGTAGCGCCTTGTCTCAAGCTCTGCATTAGAAAGCTTAGGGTAAATACGGCACGGTACTTCTGTGTACCCAAGCTTCTGGGCACAGATGTAGCGTCGGTGGCCATCAATAATCAGATAGCGGCCAGGCTCGGTCTCGCTAACTGTAATAGGGTTCTCGATGCCATACTGCTTAACTGAGACAAGTAAGCGATTAGCATCACCCTCCGTGCCAAAATCGCGGCGCGGCTGATTGCTGTCTCGTTCAATTTTACTGACTGGTAGCTGCACAAATGTGTAGCCATATACGTGTTGCATGCGTATTCGCTCCTAATCTCCCACATTCGGAACTGGCGTTTTCTCCATGAAACGGCAAAATTTCCTTGTGGAATAAAATATCACAACCATTTGTAATTAGTCAAATATAATTATATAGCAAGCATTAGTATTTTATATTAACAGCTTAGCTCTCCAGAAATGGCTGGTGTCACAGCTCATAAACCATGAGCATCGGTACCGAGGAGAAATAGGAGAGTATGCCTTTACGTACCTGATACATAGACTGTTCCTCAGTAAGCTATGTGACGGAAGCAAGAAAAACAAAACACCAAAAAGAAGATAAGCCCCAAATTTCTAATCACCCCTCATCGGCAGACGCACACCCAAGTTGTCATTCCGGTTACCAACGTCGTTCCAGTTCAGCTTGACCTGACCGTCATCCGGGTTCCAGTTGCCGTTCGGCGCCTGCAAATTTGCTGATAGATTGTCCTGGCGTGTTCATGGTCGCAACCATGAGACGCTCTATTGTTTCATCGCCCTACGATGGCAATAATCTATCAGCATACCGTGTGGGGAACTATGTTGTTTGTTGGAAGCCGTACCCACCGACTGTTTGCCTAACGGCAAACCAGATCTTGGTGTTAGTAGTGGCACGTACTTGCTGCAAGGAGCAGCCAGAGCCACGGAATCAATAGACTCCGCAAGCCGGTTACTGTTCACTCCCGTAGCTCAAACTTTAGCAAAGAAAAATAAAAGACTCAAACCAAGAGACAAAGATCAAAAGGATTTATCCCCACACCGGCAGACGCACACCCAGGTTGTCACGCCGGTCCCCAACGTCGCGCCAGTCCAGCCCGACCCGACCGACACCCGGGCGCCAGATGCCGCTCGGCGCCTGCAAGCCGTTCGCATTACCAAATTCACCCTCGAGCCAAGTCCATGTACTACTGTCAATTGGCGCTTCATGCTCCTGGAGGTTAGCCGCTTGCAGGGCGAGATAGGTAGGGATAGTAGGATGTAATTCATGTAATTGCGTGTTCGGTAGATTGTTGAGTCGCTGTATGATTTTTTTCGCAACGGTTGTGCCATCGGTAGTACCACGACGGTCAATATTAGTGATGTCTGGCTGCTCAGTACCGGGTATAACGACCACCTGCCAGCTACCCCTCCTTCCACTAACCTGGGTGCTGTGTTCATCGCCTTGCAAGTTGCGCCAATCGGTTTTTACCTCACTGTCGATATACAACCCGCCGTTCTTGATACGCCCATCGTGATTGACATTAGCATCATCCTGAAGTGCCCCGAACAGATTAGACCACTGTGCCGCCTCAAGGACTGGCGCAATTACCAAGCGAGGTTCTAAGTTAAGCGCCCGCATGTCCTCGTGAGCGCTACTCAGACGCTCGAAATCAATACCGGCAGCGGCAAGTTCCGCGAGACTTGGCATCGTAACACCAATACGTTCAAACAGTTGAGATGCAGTACTGTGAGCCGTTTCGGCAATAATTGTAAAGGCGGGGCTACTAGTAAATTCTGCCGTACTGTCAGGCTGCAATAGTTCGTCTGCAGGATTAGTTCCTAGAGTCGCCATACCACCAAGAGCGGTTCGAGCTGCTTCACTTAAGTCAGCGAGTGGTGCCTGAGAGCGATTTTCGGGGTGAGGATAATGAAATGGCATGAGTCCCTACTTTGTCCGTAGTAATGCGAGGACACTGCGAGCATGTGTCTGGTTGTGTTTGCTCCCTGATTGGTCGAGGCCAATAATTAACCGCTCAAGTTCGCTCGTAAGCGTCATCCCTGGCTTGTTTCCAGCTGCACAGCGAGTAATCGTATCGTATACAGAGCGTGGGGTAATACAGTCAGTCATTACCGGCTCTTCATCTAAGAAGCCGCTGGTGGATGCATTACCTTTGTCAAGATTTACCTTTGAGTCACGAGCCGGAATACTGTAAAGATGCTGGGTGACATAGGCAAGACGGACGAGCTTCTCAAGATCAGTTGCAGTAATATGCGATGACAGTACGCCACGTTCATCAACGGCGCCTGCAAGTGCTAAGCGCATGAGTGAGCGAGGAATCTCCTGAATAGGATTGTTCTTAGCAGTAACGTCAGGATACTGGAATTGTAGTACGTCGAAACGGTCACGGAACGCGGGGTCAAGTACGTTACGGTGTTGATAACGAGCAGACGCTTCGTTGGCAGTAGCCATAATCACGAAGCCAGGCTGTATCTCGATAGGATCAAGACCGTTTTCTTGAATAATGACCTTGTCGCCTGGACGACGCAGGGCGATATCTTGTAAACGCATCATGACTGGTTGGTCACCGATGTTAATCTCATCGAGAATAACAGGACGGCCCTCACGCATTGCTTTCAGGAGCTTACCTTCTTTGAACGCAAATACCCGAGTATCTTTATCTTGCTCCATCTGGCCGATGAGCTCGTTACTCATCATGTCACCGTGGCCCGAGATAATAATCGGTTCGTTCTCGGGATCCCACAACCGGGCGACATACTTTTCAACTTGCGTCTTCGCAATGCCCTTGTCACCAACCCCAAGTGTCGGCTTGCCGTCCATAAGATTAGAGACGAGACGATCGACTGCCTTAATCATTGGCTCATCAAAGAGCACACCGTATTTCGCAAGCGTTGCGTGGTCGTATGCAGCTTGAGCACGCAACCGTGCTTCTTGAGATGTGCTGGCGGCTGCAGTATCGAGTGCTTCAGTAGTCTGCTCTAATTGGTCTTGATAATAGGTCAGCTCAGCATCGGTAAAGGTGCGTTTTTCGCGGGCTGCGCCAAGCATAGCACCCCACATGTTGGTACGAGCCGAGAAGACGGTATCATACTGCGTAATAAGCCTATCGACGAACTGCCGCTCGGGATCAAGCGCCGTGCGCTCAATCAAGGTTCCACACAGTGCACCACCAAGTGTGTTGATGAGATCAGGGTTCTGAATACCGGCTTCATTGTGGGTGGGATCAAAGTCGATACCTTTGTCTGTCACACTAAACATAGCTGGCACATTACAACCAGCTTCAAAGTCAACAGCCACACCTTGCATAAGCAGCGCTTCGCAGTACTGCTTGCAAGCATTGCTACCAGCGCAATTCAGACCTTCCATAACTTTACAAGTTTAACAGATTATGGTAATATTGTCAATGAATTCTGGAGAGAACTCTAACATGACCAACCCCGAAGTCGAATCACTATATCCCCAACTGAATGAAGTCGCCCTGCGGCAGGACATTTATCAGTTGGGTGCTTTGAATGGCTTAAGCGGGTTTGAGGTTGCTATTACGCCAGGTGCTGGAACTAGCTGTGCAGTTACTCAAGGAGAAAGATTGCTCATTACTGTCGATCCTATACAGATTGTTGTGGGAGACGAGCACAAGACACCCCTTGAACAACAGGCACCACCTGAAGTAACTGGCCTATTCATGATTGGCCACGAGTTCGGGCATGCCAGAGATTATATGGATCCCCAGTTTCGAGTACCAAACAAGCGAACTGCGGCAAGTGATTTCTTTGATTGCTTAATTGACGACACGGTTATCGACACCAGGAATCGCCGAGTACCACTGTTTGATGCACATGCCGATAATATCTACAGCCACCAAATGCCGCGTGACATGACTGGCAACCCCAAACATACCCAACTGATGTTCGGTATTCGGCTGTCTACTGTTATGAAAGAGCCTGATTTTGCCGTTGATCCAAAGGTAGCCGAACTACTTGCATCATTGAAACAATATGAAAAAGACGGGAAGCTCATCGATATCCCATTTGCTATGACTGATCCACGAGTTAGCTTACACGAACGTCGACGAATTGCAGAACTCTATATTAAGCCGCACTACGATGCCCTGCTCAAAGCAGACGAGCAAGAACGGGCAGACCGAGGCGATAGTCAGCCTGGTGATTTTAGCGATGCATATGAGGAATATGAAGAGGCTGTTCATCATCATGCGCAACAAGGTGATAGTCAAGAAAACAACACAGAAGCTAAAGAAGCTGGTAACGGTGCGCCCAAAGACCAAGGCAGGCCTAGTGCAGGACTTCCACAGGATTTAGCGGAACAAATCGCTCAGGCCATGCAGCAAATTGCTAATGCGAAACAGTCACAAAAAGACAAAGCCGCACAAGATGCGCAGACACAGGCGAACAAGGAGTCTGAAGCGGCAAACGAACAAAAACAATCGCGAAGCTCAGAGCTTGCGGGCTCATTAGCAAAAGAGATGCAGCTTAGCCAAGGTAATGCCCAACGCTACGTCAACTCACTTGAACGGTGGTCAAACACCATCAGCCAGGTCGCTGATGTCTTGATGCAGCTGGCCGCTCCTGCTAATGTCATCATGAGCCCGCGCTATAAACCGACTGCCCATACTGAGGGTGTACGCTTACATCCTCGGACGATGGCAGCAGTCGCCCTGCAGCTAGCAACTGACCAAGAACAAGCAATTTGGCAACCAGTAGCCCGTCAAGCTCACCGACAGGATGTTACGTTTGGTGGTCTCGACATACACCTGCTGGTAGATGTTAGTAACTCAATGGCTGGCCAGAATGCACAATGTGCGGCAGATACGTCGCTATGCTTAATTGAAGGGCTCCAACTAGCTCGCTATAAGGTATCACGCAAGAATGGGCAATACCACCAGCCTGATGTACGGACACAGGTTATCGCCTTCGGCTCAGGTACAGAAGTGCTAAGCCCGCTTGCCCACGAGCCAACTCCTCAAGCCAAAGGAAGTACGTACACTAATGTGCTCGCAGCACCTAGCGCTAACACACTTGTGAGTGGAGCACTCGGGCACGTGCAACGAGCGGCAGCTGCCCGACCAAAGCGGGATGTTATAACACTTATCATCAGTGATGGCATATTTGGGGACGCCGCCCAAGCAAAAGAAATCGTAAACAGCCTGCCTGCTTCCGCACACGTCGCCCAGCTTGTTATTGGTGATGAGGAACGTAGAGACCTCTACATTACTAAGAACCATGAACTTGTATCGGATCCGACGGTACTACCAGAAAAGTTGTACGGCGTACTCGCTGACTATATTAGGAGGAGTGCCTAACCATGCCGCCCTACCACTATCCTCGATCAGAAGATGCTCCGCAAGCATCACTGCAAGGCCTGAGTGAGGAAGCGCGAGACGCACTTGGTGGTTTGAGCATTGACGCTAGTCCAGCCGGCCAGCTGCTCAACACTGATCATGAACGACAGGCCAACGACAGTTTTGAGCTGGCTCTCGGCTTGTCTCTAGAAGCTAGCCATGTAATATGCGATAGGGTGGCGGCCTACACACCTAGCATGGAAGAATTTAAAGCGGCAGGGGTTAACTTCGGGAAACTATTTCAGGCCTTTGAAACCATGGATAAAGCAGACTTTGCTCCGGCAATTGTATTTGCACCAACCTTATCACTAGAAGACTGGCAAGCCGTATATCAGCAGCTTGCAGAACTCTACATTAATTTTGGACTCACTGATGATCCTCAGATTTTCTCACGCGTCAGTCATGGCAGGTTTATTGCCGATAGGAAATGGAATGTTCTTGTCATGCCAACTGATCCCAAGGCATACGTTAAAAAAGAGCCTTACACCAACAGTTTTATGGAGAGCTCTAGGGGTTATGCACTGCAAGCCCTTGTCAATACGTTGAGGATACCCTATGGTGACAGCATTAACCCCAGTATGCATGCCTACTTAATGCTGCAGGCTATGAGCTATTCAAAAAGCGGCTCTTACGCTATTGATGGAGATAGTTTCACCTGGCTTGAGAGTGATTTACAGGGAAAACGGCGAGCGGGTTATGTGACCGGTACAACCTGTCGGATTAACGGTAAGCCTGGTGTCAGCTTAGGCTTAAGTAGCTCCGGTGACACGGACAGTAATCGTGGTGGCATTCGGCCAACCGTTTGGGAGTGCAACACATGACCTATCATTACCCCGCGCCTGAATCGGGCAGGCAAACCCCTTTAGAAGGCTTGAGTGATGAAGCTCGTACTGCATTAGGCGGATTAACAGTAGGGCCAAGTCCGGCGAATCTACTACTAGGGCTAGACACGGGTGAGATAGGGCAAGATTTTCAAGCTGTTTTGAGCACGGCTCGACAGGATACCGTACGCCTCCTGACTGCCCTGAAGTACCCATGTAACTGGGAACTTGTGCCTGATCTTGGCAGCAAAGAATTCGAGGGTGTGAATTGGAGAAAACTAGAGCAAGGTTACGCCGCATATAAAGAGCTTGATTTAGAGCCAAGTGTTGTGTTTACTTCGGAAGGTCGTCCTTTAACCTACTGGTCTGCCCTGTATAGGAATCTCGGTACCTGGCGAGAGAAGACACAACCAACTGCTGCAATTCCATTTACTGGCCTTAAAGTTCAGAGCGGTCTGAATGCAGAGCCAGATATTGTAGCCAACTGGCGCGAGCTCATCCCCGAAAATGCACGCTGGCAGGTTTCGGTCATCCCAACCGTGGCTGAAGCGCCAGTCCAAGGAGTTAACTACTATGGATATGAGCAGGGTCAAGATGGGAGCCTAAAAGACGAACTCCTGGGCATATTCCTTAAACAACCCAACCATCCAGGTACTGCCAAGAACCCCTTCGCAGAGATGCATCCCACTGACCCACACTCACTTTTTGACGAAATAAAGAAAACGACCTAAAGTTTTTGTTGCAAAACCAAAACAGAAAGGTCGTTTTCAATGTCTACACTACAAAAACTGTCAGCTGCTGTCCAGCACCTACA